>PPYE01662064.1_pt1 | contig 20955 bp, 19 predicted proteins | sample 1559881 | NCBI WGS metagenome assembly PPYE01 (sample SAMN08240022, study PRJNA423297) | Human gut metagenome, whole genome shotgun sequencing project.
TCCCGGTCCTCCACCCTGCCCCCCAGGGCACGGATGGCAGCCAGATGCAGGTCAATGGGGCGGGGTCCCAGCTCACATCCGCCGGGCGCGCACAGCCGCGCCTGTCCCATCCGCCCCAGGATGGCCCCCAGGAAGATGACGGAGGAACGCATCTCCCGCATCAGAGCATCGGGCACGTCCCAGCGGCTGGGGGCGGAGGCGTCCACCACCACGCCGTCCCCCTGCCATTCCGCCCTGCAGCCCAGATGGCGCAGGATGGCCAGAGAGGCCTCCACATCGGAAAGGCGGGGACAATTTTGGATCACACAGGCCCCCGGAGCCAACAGACAGGCGGCCAGGATGGGCAGCACACTGTTCTTTGCCCCGTGGACCATCACGGAACCCTCCAGCGGCCGGCCCCCTTCTATCACGTATGCACTCATAGCTTCCATCCTCCGCATTCAGGATTTATGTACGCCATCCTATGCGTCCGATGGAAGGCCGGTTCATTTTGCCCGCTTTTCCAGCAATTCCTTCAGTGTCTGATAGATTTTTTCCGCCGCGTCGGGAGAACCCATCTCCCGCAAAGCCCGGCTCATCTTTTCCCGGCGGTCCGGGTCAGCCAGCAGCTGACCCACCAGCTCATGGAGCTTTTCGCCGCTGGACTCGCTCTCGGGCAGCAGCACCGCCCCACCGGCGTTGGCCAGCACCCGGGCGTTCTTGGTCTGATGGTCGGCTACCACATTGGGGGATGGTACCAGCACCGCCGGCCGGGCGATGGCGGTAAGCTCCGCGATGGTGGAGGCACCGGCCCGGCAGAGCACCAGGTCGGCCGCCGCCATCACCAGAGGCATATCATAGATGTACTGCCGCACCTCCACGCCGGGATACTGAGCCAGGTCAATGCCCTGCTCTTTCAAACCGGCCAGGACCTGCTCATAGTTGCGGCCTGCGCCGTGGATGTGCCGCCAGGGCGCGCCCGCCCGGCATTCCCGGACGATACAGTCGGTGATCTGCTCGTTCATCACCTTGGCGCCCAGGCTGCCCCACACCGACACCACCAGGGGCCGGTCATCGGTAAAGCCCAGCTTTTCCCGGGCTTCCTTCCGGTTGTAGCGGAAGAAGTCCTCCCGGACCGGGGTACCGGTCACCACCACCTTGGAGGGGTCCTCATAGTGGCTGCGGCTCTCCTCAAAGCCCACCATTACCGCGTCCACCACCTTGGACAGGGTCTTGGTGGTAAGGCCGGGAACAGCGTTGGATTCGTGGACGGCGGTGGGAATCCCACGGGCTGCCGCCGCATTGACCACGGGGTAGGAGGCGTAGCCGCCGGTACCCACCACCAGGTCGGGCCGGAACCGGTCCAGAATGGCGTTGGCCTGCTTCTTGGATTTATTCATATTCAGCAGGGTCTTGATGTTATGGCCGATGGCCGCCGGGGTGATGGACCGCTGGAAGTTGGTAATGGTCACCGTCTGGATCTCATAGCCCTCCTTGGGCACCAGCCGGGTCTCCATACCGCCGTCGGCTCCCACAAAAAGCACCTGACAGCCCAGATTACGGGCCTGAAACATCTGGGCCAGGGCCACCGCGGGATTCACATGACCCGCGGTCCCGCCGCAGGTAAAGAGGATTTTCATTTACCCATTTCCCTCCTGCACTGTTCTATTCTTGTTTGGGCGCCGGTATTTGTCGTGACACTGACAATACCATACCCATCTCCGCCAACTGGATCATCAATGCCGTACCTCCGTAACTGAAGAAGGGCAGGGAGATACCGGTGGAGGGGATGAGGTTGGTAACCACGGCGATATTCAGGAACACCTGCACCGCCGTCAGCGTGGTGATACCCACCACCAGCAGGGCACCGAAGCGGTCCCGGGCATGGACGGCGATCCAGTACCCCCGGATCACCAGCAGGATGAACAGCAAAATAACGATGGCGGCCCCCACAAAGCCCATCTCCTCACACCAGATGGAGAAAATATAGTCGTTTTCCGACTCAGGCAGGTAGAGGAACTTCTGGCGGCTCTTGCCGAAGCCTACACCCAGCAGACCGCCGGAGCCAATGGCATAGAGGGACTGGATGATCTGGAAGCCCTTGTCACGGCCATTCATTCCGTCGTTCCACGGGTCTTTCCAGATGGCCAGACGGGTGGCCATGTAGCTGGTCTGGGTCATGATGAAGAAGAGGCCGGCCGCTGCCGCCGCTCCGCCGCCGATGAACCAGTACAGCTTGATACCGGCGGCAAAGAGCACCGACGCCCCCCCCACCAGCACCAGGATGGTACCCGACATATGGGGCTCCATCAGCATCAGAATGGCCACCAGACCCAGGATGAGGAAATAGGGGATGGGTTCCAGGACCCCCTTCTCATCCAGCCAGGCATAGAGGCCGCTGAGGGGGTGGCGGGGCGGCAGCCGCTTGTGCTTCTCCGTATTGCGCTTGGACAGGCGGGCCGCGAAGTACATGATGACGCCCACCTTGGCGATCTCCGAAGGCTGGAAGCCACCGATGATAGGCAGGCTGATCCATCGCTGGGCGCCTACGGTGCTTCGGCCGTAACCGAAGGGGAGCACCAGCACCAGCAGGATAATGGAGATGCCCAGCACGAAAATGGACAGGCCACGGAAGGTCTGATAGTTAATCTTGGAGATCAGGAACATGGCGATCAGGCCCACCACGCCAAACCCGGCCTGCTTGATAAAATAGTTGGCCGGATCCAGCCCCTCCTGCATGGCGGTGGGATAAGACGCAGAAAACACCGCAATCACGCCAATGGCGGTAAGGATCACCACCAGCATCAGAAACGGGATATCGATAGGCCCCCGGGCCAGCTGCTGCATCACCGTCAGGTCTCGTCTGCGTTTTACCATGGTCTGTCACCTCCCGTATCACGATGCCAATGGGTCAGCGGTACATGACCCCCCAGAAAGCCAGCGCGCACATCACCAGGGTAATCCCGGTAAACACGCAGAACAGTTTGACCTCACTCCAGCCGCCCATCTCCAGATGATGGTGGAGGGGGGCCATGCGGAAGATCCGCTTACCGTGGGTCAGCTTAAAGTATCCAACCTGTATAATGTCGGACAGGGTCTCCGCAATGTAGATGATGCCCACCAGGATGAGCACCAGGGGGATATCCAGCGCAAAGGCCAGGCCGCACACCGCGCCGCCCAGGAAGAGGGAGCCGGTGTCGCCCATGAATACCTTAGCAGGATGGAAATTGTAGATCAGGAAACCGGCCAGGCCGCCCAGCAGAGCACCGGAGAAAATGCCCAGCTCATAGTGGCCCCACCAACAGGCCACGGCGGTAAAGAAGAGCATCACCGGCATGGTAACGCCGCTGGCCAGACCGTCGATGCCGTCGGTGATGTTGACGGCATTGACGCAGCCCACCATAACAAAGGCGGCAAACACCATATATACCGGCCAGGGCACCGACAGGGTCACGTTGAAGAAGGGGATATACAGGTCGGGGGTCAGATAGCCGAAGTTGCGCATGAGCACAGTGAACAGGATGGCTGCCGCCAGCTGCAGAATGAACTTCTGGGGGGCGGTCAGGCCGGTGTTCTCATGCTTCTTTACCTTAAAATAGTCGTCGATATAGCCGATGATGCCAAACACCAGGGCAAAGAGCAGAACAAATCCGCCGCCGAACTTCCCAGCGGCAAAATCCTGCCAGCTCAGAGCGGCCACCGCCACGATGGCGGCGATGATAAACATGAGTCCGCCCATGGTGGGGGTACCCTGTTTGGACATATGCCAGGTGGGGCCAATCTCCTTGATGGACTGGCCAGCCTTCATGCGCCGCAGCACGGGAATGAGCACCCGGCCCGCCAGAGCGGCCACCACAAACCCGATCAGGCAGCTGATGACGATCCTCAACATCTCTTTTGCAACCTCCAAAGCCTCTTACAGCTCAAATTTTGTCCGTTCCAAATGGACCAACGTGGTATTCTATCACAGACTGTCCCTGGTTTCCACTCTAAAATGCAACAAAGTTCTGCTTCTCTCCGGCAAAAAAGGCAGCCACTTCCTCTCTCTCGTCCAGATGATACTGCACACCGCCGATCTCCTGATAGGTCTCATGGCCTTTGCCCGCCAGTACCACCGTATCCCCAGCCTGGGCAAGGGAGAGGGCCAGGGCAATGGCCCGCCGCCGGTCTGGTTCCACATGGCGCTGGGCTCCAGTGCCCTCCATCCCCTTCAGGATGTCCTGAATAATGGCCTGGGGCTCCTCGGTGCGGGGGTTATCGGAGGTAACCACCGCCACATCGGCCAGCTGCCCGGCGATGGCTCCCATCTGGGGACGCTTGGACCGGTCCCGGTCACCGCCGCAGCCAAACAGACAGATCACCCGGCCTTTGGTAAAGTCTCGGACGGTGGTAAGAATGTTCTCCAGCGCATCCGGGGTATGGGCATAGTCAATGAGCACTGTGTAGTCCGCCGGTACCGGCACCACCTCAATGCGGCCCTTCACTCCCTTGGCATTGGCCAGAGAGGAGGCAATCTGACCCAGAGGCAGACCCAGGGTCAGGCCACAGGCAATGACGCCCAGGGCGTTGTAGATGGTAAAGCCGCCGGGAATAGGCAGGCGGACCCGGGCAATGGCGTCCATGGTCACTGCCTCAAACTCCACCCGGTCGGGGAAAAGCCTCAGATTCTTGGCGGTGAGATCGGCCTCATCCCGGCTCTCAGAGTAAGTAAAAGAAGGACAGGGTACGCTCTGGGCGTAATACCGTCCGGCCTCATCGTCCAGGTTAAGTACCGCTGTACCACACTGGTGAAACAGCAGGCCCTTGGCCTGCCGGTAGGCCTCCATGGTCTTATGAAAGTCCAGATGATCCTGAGTCAGATTGGTGAAGATACCAGCCCGAAAGGAGATGCCGTCCAGCCGGTGGAGCACCAGGGCGTGGGAGGAGGCCTCCATCACTACATGGCTGCATCCGGCATCCGCCATCTCCCGCAGCAGCTTCTGCACCTCCCAGGACTCCGGAGTGGTGCGGTGGGCAGGCAGAACCTCCTGGCCGATCATATTCTGGTTGGTGCCGATGAGACCGACTTTCGCCCCCAGCACCCCCTCCAGCATGGCTTTCAGCAGATAGGTGGTGGTGGTCTTGCCGTTGGTACCGGTGACAGCCAACACCGTCAGTTCCTCCGCTGGATGTCCAAACCAGTTGGCGGACACCGCGGCCAGGGCCGCCCGTGGGTTTTCTGTGACCAGCCACGGGCCCTCTTCCGCCGGCGGGCGGCGGCACAAGATGGCCGCCGCCCCCTGATCCAGCGCCTGCTGAATGTACTTGTGGCCGTCGGTCTTGTAGCCCGGCAGGGCCACGAAGAGGCAGCCGGAAATCATATCTCGGGTGTCATAGCAGATGCCTGAAATTTCCACATCCTGGATGTGACGGGCCGTTAGTTTTACACCCGCCAACACTTCATTCAGCTTCATGCTCACACCCCGCTTTCTCCCCACAGGGGAAGGTAATTACAGGCCCGCGCCGCTGGCTGTGGAATCGGTAAAGCGCACCTCGATGGTGGTGCCCCGATCCACGCTGGTGCCCGCCTGGACGGACTGCTCATAGGCCACCACGGTGGAGCCGAACTCAGAGGCGCCGCTTGCCTTCAGATAGAGGCCCTGGGCGGACAGCTTCGCCTTGGCCTGCTCCACGTTCAGTCCGATGACGCTGGGCACCTGGACCTGATCGGTGGGCACCTCGGCCCCCATGTAGACCACCACTTCGCTGCCGCCGGGGATGGTGGCGCCGCTGGCCGGGATCTGGCCGGTGACGGTGTCGCCGTCGCCCACCACCCGGATGGACAGGTTATTCTTCTTCAGGGATGTGGTGGCGTCAGCCAGATTCAGACCGGTCAGGTTGGGTACCATCACATCGGCGGTGGCAGAGTAGCTCTTCTCCACGCCCAAATAGTCCAGAATCTTTTCCATCAGCTCGCCAGCCTTGAGGGCAGCCATATTGCCGCCGCTGATGTACCAGTTGTCCGCCGTATAGTTGGAGCCGGGGCTCACCGGCTTGGGGCTGTCGTAAGCCAGCAGGATGACCACCTGGGGATCGTCCGCCGGGGCGAAGCCCAGGAAGGAAACGATGGTGTGGTCGTCGCCCTTCAGGGTCTGGGAGGAACCGGTCTTACCGCCGATGCGGTAGCCCTCCACGGCGGCGTTCTTACCGGTACCGCCGTCCACCACCTTTTCCAGGATGGCCCGGCACCGCTCGCTGGTCTGCTCGCTGATGACCTGCCGCACTTCGGTGGGCTCGGTGTGCTGGAGTACGTTGCCGTCGGCGTCGGTGATCTGGCTCACCACATAGGGCTGCATCAGGTGGCCGCCGTTGACCACGGCAGAGGCGGCGGTGATGAGCTGCAGGGGGGTAACCTGGAAACGCTGGCCGAAAGAGGCCACCGCCAGGTCTACATTGGTAAAATCGTCCCGGCTCCAAATCACGCCGGTGGTCTCACCCTGCATATCGATTCCGGTCTTTTCCAGGAAGCCGAAGTCCTCCAGATAGTCGTAGAACTTCTCCGCTCCCAGCCGCTTGCCGATCTCGATGAAAGCAGGGTTACAGGAGTTGGCCACCGCCTTGGCCAGATCCTGGTCGCCGTGGCCATCGCGCTTGGAACAGCGGATGGGGTCACCGTTCCACCCATCTACCTGGGCCACACCGCTGCAGTAGAAGTGGTCGCTCTCACTGATCACGCCCTCCTCCAAGGCGGCGGCCAGCACGATGGACTTGAAGGTGGAACCTGGCTCATAGGAGCTGGTTACCGCCTTGTTGGCCCACTGGCTGTAAAGGACCTCCTTCTCCGCCTCCTGGACGGCCGCGTCGTAGGCCTCCTGAGCGGTGGCGCCCTCAGCCAGCGCCTTCGTATAGGCCTCCTCCTTGGTGTATCCGCCGCTCTTGATGTCCTCCAGATACTGGAGAAGCACCGGGTCGCTGACAGTCCAGGGATCGTTCAGATCAAAGGTGGGGGAGTTGGCCCAACCCAGGATGGCCCCAGTGTTGGGGTCCATTACCAGGCAGAAGGCACCGTCTTGTATATCGAACTGCTCCACACCCTCCTGGAGGATACTCTCACAGTAGGACTGAATGGTGGCGTCGATGGTGAGGGTCAGATTGTTGCCGTCGGTGGCGTCGTAGTAGTCCTCAAAGCGGTAGAGCAGCTCGGTGCCCACACCGTCCTTGGCGGTGACCACCCGGCCGGTCTGACCGGACAGTTCCTCTTCGAACTGGGCCTCCAGCCCGTAGGCGCCCACATTGTCGGTATTGGGGTTGACCCAGCCCACCACATGGGCTGCCAGGCTTCCCTTGGGGTAGTACCGCTTGCTGGTGGGCATCAGGTAGATGCCGTGGGACAGGTGATTCTCGGTGATAAATTCCTGTACCGCCTCCGATTCCTCGGGTTCCACCCGGTATTTGATGATCTCATACTGGGAGTTCTTGTTCTCCAGATGCTTCATCACATCCTCAACTTCCAGGTTCAGGATGGACGCCAGGTTCTCCGCCACAAACTGGTCGGTAGGCTCCGGATAGTCGGGCAGCGTGCCGCCATTCTCCTGAGCGTCCTCCACCTTCTCCCGATAGGTCTCCTGGGTCTCCAGCAGATCCTTGGGGGAGAGCTGCACATTGTACACCGTAGCGCTCATGGCCAGCACGGCCCCCTGGCTGTCATAGATAGTGCCCCGGTTGGCAGTAACGGTGCTGTCTCTGGTTTGCTGCTGCACCGCCAATTCCTGATAGTAGTCATGCTGACTGATCTGGATCTGCCACAGTTTGAAAAACAGGGGGATAAACACCACCAGTCCGAACAGCACCATCAGGAACAGGCTGCGGATCAGAATGGTGCGGTTGGCCCGCCGGTCCGGCTTCTGCCGGATGATTCGAGTGCCTTTCTTTCTTTTTTCTGCCATTTCCGGCTCACCTCGCTTGGGATCATACAGCACTTGTATGCTGCTCCACGGCTTGAAATACCGCAGGAGGGCGTAAGAAAATTTCTTTTCTTACGCCCTCTCTCTCACTTACACTTGCTTGCTGACTTGTTCTTGCCGACGTCTCAGGAACGCCCGCTCTCTTTTCTGCCCGCTGATGCAGTATATGGCGCTGATCAACTGAAATATTCCACAATCTCCGTAAAGATGGAATGCATACTCTCCACGGCCCCCTCCACACCGGTGGCCTCCTCTTCCTGCTGGAAGTAGGTCACCGAGTCAGGCTCGGACAGGTCCACGTAGATGATCTGACCATTCTGGGGCTTGACCATGGCGCCGCTGTCGGTCAGGTTCTGCTCGATGCTCTCCAGATCGTAGGCCAGCTCATACTGGGCCCGCAGCTTGGCCTCCTCCGTCTTCAGGCCGGTCAGATCAGACCGCAGGCTTACCACCTGATCGGAGATCACCGCCAGCTGTACATAGCTGAACAGCAGCAGCACCGCGAAAACCAGTACCGCCAGGAAACCCACCACGGCAAAGGGAGAGACGATACCCGCCTCCCGTACCCGAACCTTGGGACGGACCACCGCACGTTCCCGGGGCCGGACCAGCGGACGGGGACGCAGGACCTCTTCCTGCTCCAGCTGCCGGGCTGCGGAGCCGTCATACATGGGGAAAGGGATGGTATCATATTTGGAATATTTTCTGCGCTTCACGGCAGTTGCCATGGCTGCTCCACTCCATTCTCATTTGTAAATCTGCCGTTATCTCTCTCTCAGCTTCTCCGCCACCCGCAATTTGGCGCTGCGGGCACGGGGATTCTCTTCCAGTTCTTCCGGGCCGGATACAATGGGCTTCCGGGTAATCAATTTAATCTGAGGCTTTTTCCCGCACACACAAACCGGGAAATCGGGGGGACAGGTGCATCCTTTTGCATACTCCGCCAGGCCGTTCTTCACGATGCGGTCCTCCAGAGAGTGGAATGAGATTACCGCCAGCCGGCCGCCGGGGTTGAGGCGGGGCACTGCGGAGCGCACCATCTTGTCCACCGAGCCCAGCTCGTCGTTGACCGCGATGCGGATAGCCTGAAAAGACCGCTTGGCAGGGTGCTGCTTCTCCCGCAGGGCGGAGGCGGGCATAGCTCCCTTGATGATGTCCACCAGTTCCAGGGTGGTCTCCACCGGCTTTTTCTCCCGGGCGCGCACAATGGCCCCTGCAATGGCGGAGGAATAGCGCTCCTCGCCGTACTGCCACAGAATGCGCCGCAGTTCCTCCTGAGGCCACTCATTCACCACGATGCGGGCGGTCAGTCCGTCGGACTGGTCCATCCGCATATCCAGCGGCGCGTCCGCCATATAGGAAAAGCCTCTGGACCCGTCGTCCAGCTGGGGAGAGGACACACCCAGGTCGAAGAGCATTCCGTCCACGCCCTCCAGACCCAGCTTGTCCAGAATGGCGTCCAGCTCGCAGAAGTTGCTGTGGACCAGGGTAACCTTGTCCCGCCATTGGGCCAGCCGCTCTTCCGCCGCGTCCAGGGCCGCCTGGTCCCGGTCCACGCAGATCAACCTGCCGCTGGTCAGCTGCTTGACAATCTCCCGGCTGTGGCCTGCCCGGCCCAGGGTGCCGTCCAGATAAACACCCTCCGGCTTGATATTCAGCGCTTCGATACATTCCGCCAGCAGTACCGGCTTGTGAGAAAATCCCGTTTCACTCATCTCAGAACCCCAGCATCTCCATACAGGCGGACATCTTCTCCGGCGTCATTTCTTCCTCTTCCTGGGCCTGCCAGGCATTGGCACTCCAGATCTCGGCCCGATCATTGACGCCGATGATGACCACGTCCTTGTCCAGTCCGGCATACTTCCGCAGCTTCTGCGGAATCACAATACGGCCCTGACTGTCCAGTTCGCACTTAGCGGCATTGGCAAAGAGGGGACGCATAGCCTTAGACTGGCTCATGGGAAGGGAAGAAAATTTTTCTGTAAACCGGTCCCAGGTGGATTGGGGATAGATGGCCAGACAGGCGTCCACGCCCATAGCCAGATAAAAGGTGACCCCCAGTTCCTCCCGGAGTTTGGCGGGAATGAACAGGCGTCCCTTGCCGTCGATGCTATGCTCGTAGGTACCGGTCACGCCCTTCACTTCCCTCCACTTTGGTGTTTTTGAGCGGGGTTTTCCCCCATTTCGCTCCACCGTCCCCTTCAGTATAAAGGTTCTGTAACGGAATTGCAATAGTTTTTTACTCTTTTTTAACCCCAAAACTCCCTGTTTTTTATACGAAAGTCGTGCTTTTCCGCATCAAAAACATACGTTCGATCTCTTTTCGTTTCCAATCGGCAGCAAAAAGCACCATACCTGGTGGTATGGTGCAAAAAAAATCACAATTTTATCGCATTATGTAAATAGGATAATGAAAAAAAACGGCTCCCCGCCGCAGTGGGGCAGGGAGCCGTTTTGCTGTTATTCGTCGGCCTCAGCATCGTAGGGCTGACGGCTGTTCTGGGGGCTGCTGCCGCCGGCCACCGCCCGGAACCGGGCACGGGACTTCTTGATCTCATCATAGGCCTCGGCCACCGCCTCCTCGGTGCGGCGGAGGGCGTCCTCACAGTAGTCGTTGGCCGCCTTCCGCAGGTCCCGGCTGCGCTCTTCGGCGGTACGCATCATCTCGTTGGCCTTCTGCTTGGTCTGGGCCAGCAGTTCGTTCTCAGACACCATCTGGCGGGCCTGCTCCTCGGCCTGCTTGCGGATGAGCTCGGCCTCCCGCTTGGCGGAATTGATATAATCGGTACGGGCGGCGATCAGCTTCTTGGCCTCGCTGAGCTCCATGGGGAACTGACCCCGCACTTCATCCAGCAGATCCAGAGCCTTGTCCCGCTCCAGAATGCACTTATCGCTGCTCAGGGGCATATTTTTGGCGTCTTCAATCATCTCATAGAGCATATCCAGTAATTCTTCCACACCGGTGGCCATCAGCGATCCCTCCCGCTTTCGATTTTTTGCCGGACATCCTCGATGATCTCACGGGGGAGAAAGTCCGACAGATCCGCTCCGTAACGGGCCATTTCCTTGACCACGCTGGAGCTGACATAGGTGTACTTGGCGCTGGACGGCAAAAACATGGTCTCCAGCCTGGGATTGAGTTTTCGATTGATGAGGGCCATCTGCAGCTCATTCTCATAATCGGACACCGCCCGCAGACCCTTCACCAGAGTACAGGCCTTCTTCTGCCGGGCGTACTCCGCCAGCAGAGTGGAGGAGCAATCCACCTCCACATTGGGCAGCTTAGTCACCACCTTGCGGATGAGCTCCGTGCGCTCCTCCGGGGTGAAGAGGCCCCGGTTCACCTTCTCCGAGTTCACCAGCACGCAGACGATGAGCCGGTCAAAGCAGACGGCTGCCCGCTTGATAATATTGAGATGCCCCAGCGTGATGGGATCAAAGCTGCCGGGGTAGATGGCTGTCTTCATAAGGGCTTCACATCCTGTTGCCGACGGTACGGTGATAGAGGGTGAGTTTGATCTTGCCGTAGCGGTACTCCCGGCCCTTCTCGTAGGGGCCTTCCAGCTCCGGCAGCACCGACTCAGCGGCGCTTTCGCAAACTATTATACCATTTTCCGTCATGATGTCAATCTTGGCGATGGTCTCCAGGGCCTTTTCCAGCATCCCGGTGCCGTAAGGCGGGTCCAGGAATACCAGGTCAAATTTCTCCCGGCAGCCGGTGAGAAAGGCCAGATAATCCCCCTGGATCACCTTGGCACTGTCCGCCAGCTTGGTGTGGGCCAAATTCTCCCGCACCACCGCAGCGGCCTCCCGCCGCAGATCCACGAAGGTACAGAAGGCCGCCCCCCGGGACAGGGCCTCGATGCCCATCTGGCCGGTGCCGGCAAACAGGTCCAGCACCTGCCGGCCCTCAATGTCGAACTGAACGATATTGAAAACCGATTCCTTCACCTTGTCGGTGGTGGGCCGGGTCTCCAGGCCGGGCAGCTCTTTCAGCTTACGACCCCGGGCAATTCCGGTGATCACTCTCATGTGGGTCCTTCCCCTTTCGGATGAAAATAGTCAAATACCGCTTGAGCGGTGTTTTTGGGCACCACCTCCGCCAGCTGGGCCTGGGTGGCTTCCTTGATCTTTTTAATACTCTTGAAGTGCTTGAGCAGGTCGCTCCGCCGCTTCTCCCCCACGCCGGGGATCTGATCCAGCACCGAGGCCCGTACCCGCTGGTTCTGCTGCTGGCGGTGGAACTCGATGGCAAAGCGGTGGGTCTCCTCCTGGATCTGGCCGATGAGGGAGAAAATGGCCTGATTGCCCTGGATACCGATCTCCCTTCCCTCCGGCGTCACCAGGGCCCGGGTACGGTGGCGGTCGTCCTTCACCATGCCAAAGATGGGGATGGACAGTCCCAACGTCTCCAGCACCTTCACTGCCACATTGGCGTGACTGACGCCGCCGTCGATGAGCAGCAGGTCAGGCTTGTCCGCGAATTTCTCGTCCCCTTCCAGGTAGCGCTTGAACCGCCGTGTCAGCACCTGTTCCATGGAGGCGTAATCATCAGGGCCGTCCATATCCTTCAGCTTGAAATGACGGTAATCCCGCTTCAGAGGCCGGGCGTTCACATACACCACCATAGAGGCCACGATATCGTCGGCGCCCTGGTTGGAGATATCGTAGGACTCGATGCGCCGGGGCGGAGCCTCCAGGTCCAGCATCTTCCCCAGCAGCTCCATCAGTTTGCTCTGCCGTTCCTCCCGGGTGGTCCAGCGCTCCACTTCCTCCACCGCGTTCTTGTTGGCAAGACGGATCAGGTCCATCTTGGCGCCCCGCTGGGGGGTCACCAACTCCACCTTGCGGCCTGCGTCCTCGGACAGCATCCGCATCAGAGGCACTTCGTCCTCCAGCTCACAGGGCAGCAGGATCTGCCGGGGCAGGTTGCCCCGGCCTCCATAGTATTGCCGCACCAAGGCGGACAAAATGTCCGCTGTTTCCTCCTCCATGGGGGTATCGATCAGGTCCCAGTCCTTGGCGGCCAGTTCGCCCTCCACAAAGTGGAGCACCACAAAGCAGCTTTTGGTGGCTTCTCCTTTGCGGAAGCCCACCACGTCGGTGTCGGCCAGGGAACCGGCCACCACCTTCTGCCGCTTGCCCAGCAGCTCGATGGCCTTATAGCGGTCCCGCAGCTCGGCGGCCTTCTCAAAGCGCAGCTCCTCGGCGGCCAGTTCCATCTCCGCCTTCAGCTCGTCCCCTACCTCCTGAAACTTGCCCTCCAGCAGGCGGACGGCCTGGTCGATGGCCTCCCGGTAGCGGCTCTGGTCCATGTCCTTCCGGCAGTAGCCGTCGCACTGGCCCATGTGGTAGTTGAGGCAGGGCCGCTCCTTGCCGATGTCCCTGGGAAACTTTTTGTTACAGGAGGGCAGGCGCAAGGCTACCCGCAGGGCGTCGATAATATTCTGGGTGTTGCCCCGGCTGCCGTAGGGACCGAAGTACCGGGCCCCATCCTCCGCCGCCCTGTTGGCTAGAGAGAACTTGGGGTACTCCTCCTTCACCGTCAGCCGGATGTAGGGATAGCCCTTGTCGTCCTTGAGCAGGATGTTGTACCGGGGCTGGTGGCGCTTGATGAGGGAATTTTCCAGCACCAGGGCCTCAAACTCCGAGTCGGCCACGATGACGTCGAAGTGGTCGATCTGGCTCACCATGGCCCGGGTCTTTTCGGTGTGGGAGGCCAGGTTGGCAAAGTACTGGCTGACCCGGTTCTTCAAGGCCTTGGCCTTGCCCACGTAGATAACCACGTTTTTGGCATCCTGCATGATATACACGCCCGGCTTCAGCGGCAGGGCATGAGCTTTTTCTTTCAGTTCATCAAAGGTCATAATAGAAGCTACAGGCCCTCCTCTCTGCCAGACTTATCATGCCCTGCCGCTGGGAGCGGCAGCGCCCCGGCGCTCTGCGCCGTCCGAGCCTTTGGCCGCAGGCCAAACCCCGCCGCAGGGGCAATTCACTTGCCCCCAGGATGTGAAATCATCCCCTGGGGGCCCAAAAAGCGCACCGCGCTTTTTTGGGGGGATGGGACATGGTTTTTTCTTTTAAATCGTCAAAGGTTATGAATCGTAGGGGCCGATGCCCACATCGGCCCGTTTTACTTGGAGGCTGTGGTCTCTGGGGTATTACCGGGCAGCATGGGGTCATACATCATCATGGCATGGTTTTCCACAAGGAAATCATCCTCCAACAACTCCCCACCCCTGGAAAAGCATCGACGGTACAGGGTGTTGTGCCGGGTAAAGCCGCCCCAATACTCACCCTGGATATAGTGCTCCCTTTCGTATACCTCATACCTGCGGTCACAGGGAACATCGGCCCGCCACTCCCCCTCCAGGTGGGTATCAGTGAGGCGTAGGATAAGCCGCCAGGTGTGCTCTGTATCATTGCGCACCATCAGGTCCATGTAATTATAAAAGCAGGTGGCTCCGCTGCCGAAGGGCTGGGTACGGCTGCAATCGGGAAAGACATCGTAGCCATGCCGCCACCGCTCCGTCACCGTCAGGGGCGTATGGAGGGTCATCCAGTAGAGCAGATTGGTCATCTGACACATACCGCCCCCCACGCCGGCGGCCACCTGGCCGTTACGCAGGACCATCCCCTCCACATAGCCCTTTCGTCGGGTGGGCTTCCCCACCGCCCGCCAGAAGGACAGAGTCTCCCCAGGCAGGAGGGTCAGCCCATCCAGCTTGACCAGCGCCAATCGGAGATTGGTGATCTTATTGCGCTGGAGCGCCATCTCCTCCCCCCGCAGCGGACGGAACAGGGGCGTACTGTGTTCCATCCACAGATGGGGCAGGTCCAGTTCCGGCCTGAAACGGGCAAAGCGCAGCCTGCCGGTATGCCAGAAGGCACGACGCCGCAAGCAGAACAGGGTCACACCCAGGCGCAAGCGCCAGCCGCTTCTGCTCCGGGGCCTGGGCGTTACGGACAGTTTCATGACTCCACCCCCACTATCAAAAAAAGCGCCGCAGATGCGGCGCTTTTTTCTCTCGCTTTGGTCGCTTACTCAGAGAAGTTGGAGGAGATCAGCTCGATGAGAGCCTCCACAGCTTCCTTCTCGTCGGGGCCGTCTGCAATGAGGTTAATGGAAGTCCCCTTGACGATCCCCAGAGAAAGCACACCCAGCAGGCTCTTGGCATTGACTCTCCGCTCGTCCTTCTCCACCCAAATAGAGCTCTTGAACTCATTGGCCTTCTGGATGAAGAACGTAGCCGGTCTGGCGTGCAGGCCGACCTGGTTGTTCACAACTGCCTCTTTCATATACATAGCGTTTCCCCCCAAGATGCATTCGCATACTTCGTATAATAGGATAGCAAATTTATCCCAAACCGTCAATGACAAAATGCACAAAATCCGTGCAAGAATCTGTTTTGAATGACGAACCGCCTGGTTTTATTTCCGAATCAGAACAGAATCTCCATCACCGCAGCTCAGCAATGGTCACGCCGTCCTCGCCCTCGCCGTAGCGGCCGGGGCGGAAGGACTTCACATAGCGGCTGCGCTTGAGGTGCTCCCGCACCGCCTTGCGCACCGCACCGGTGCCCTTACCGTGGATGATGCGCACCTCGTTGAGCCGTCCCAGCACCGCGTTGTCCAAAAACAAGTCCAGCGCACCGATGGCCTCGTCGGTCATCATGCCCCGCAGGTCCACCTCGGGAGAGGCTCCCAGGGAGCGCAGCTTGTGCTCCGCCCGGGCCACCACCTTCTTGGCGGCCTTGACGCTCTCCCCTTCCACAACCCGGACCTCGTCCTGCTTGGCGGTGATCTTCAGAATGCCCGCCTGGAGCTGGAGGGAACCATCCTTGTTGACGGAGAGCACGGTAGCCTGGGTGCCCATCTTTACCAGCTCCACTGTATCGCCAGCCTGGGCGGGGCGGGTGGGCGGCGGGACGGGTGCCTCAGGCCGCTGGCCCAGCTTGCCTTCGGCCTCGTTGAGTCTGTGACGCAGACCTGCCCGCTCGTCGTTGATCTTCTGCCAATCCTCTTCCTTCCGCTGGCGGCGGCGCATTTCGTTCAGTTCCTTGAACACCTGGTCGGCGGTGTCCCTGGCCTCGTCCAGAATAGCCCTGGCCTCCGCCTGGGCCTTCTCCACCGCCTTCTGGCGCTGCTGGTCCATCTGGGCCTTGTACTCCCGGGAGGCCTTGGCGGTCTCCTCCATCTCCCGGCGAAGCTTGGCGGCAGCCTCCTTCTCCTTCTCCATCTCCTGCCGCTGCTCATCCAGCTGGGTGAGCACATCCTCAAAGCGGACGTTCTCCGCGTCAATGCGGGCGGCAGCCTTCTGGATGATGGACTTGGGCAGGCCCAGCCGCTCAGAGATGGCAAATGCGTTGGACTTGCCGGGGATACCGATGAGCAGCCGGTAGGTGGGAGCCAGGGAGTCCACGTCGAACTCGCAGGAGGCGTTCTCCACTCCCGGGGTGGTCATGGCATACACCTTCAGCTCGGCATAGTGGGTGGTGGCGGCCACCAGGGCCCCCATCTCCCGGGCGGACTCGATGATGGCGGCGGCCAGAGCCGCGCCCTCGATGGGGTCGGTACCAGCACCCAGTTCATCGAAGAGGATGAGGGTCCGGTCGTCCGCCTCCTGCAAAATGCCCACAATATTCACCATGTGGGAGGAAAATGTGGACAAGTTCTGGGCAATGGACTGCTCGTCACCAATATCGGACAGCACCCGGTCAAACACTTTTACACAGCTGCCGTCCCCCACGGGGATGTGGAGACCGCACTGGGCCATCAGGGTCAAAAGGCCGATGGTCTTGAGGGTAACCGTCTTTCCGCCGGTGTTGGGACCGGTGATCACCAGGGTGTCGAAGCTCTCTCCCAGCATCAGGTCGTTGGCCACCGCCTTGTTGGGGTCCAGCAGGGGGTGGCGGGCCTTCCGCAGATAGAGGCCCTGATCGGACAACCGGGGCGCGCCTGCCCGCATCCGGTAGGCCAGCTTGGCCCGTGCAAAGATCACGTCCAGAATGATGAGCAGGTCATAGTCCTGGCTGATGTCCTCCTTATACTGAGCGCACTGGGCGGACAGCTCGGCCAGGATGCGTTCGATCTCCTTCTCCTCCTTGGCCTGGAGCTCCCGCAGCTCATTGTTGGCCTTCACCACTCCCATGGGCTCAATGAAGAAGGTGGAGCCGGAGGAGGACACGTCGTGGACCAGGCCGGGCACGTCGTTCTTGTGCTCCGACTTCACCGGCACCACGTAGCGGTCGTTGCGCTGGGTGATGATGGACTCCTGGAGGTACTTGGACTGGTTGGAGGAGATCAGCTTGTTCAGGATGTCCCGCACCTTGGAGGCGGTAGCCCGGATGTGCCGCCGGATGGAGGCCAGCTCGGGGCTGGCGGCGTCGGCAATCTCATCCTCCCCCACGATGGCCCCGGTGATGCGCTCCTCCAGGAAGCGGTTGGAGGTGAGGGAGCGGAACAGATGATCAATGCAGGTCTTGGCCCGGTCACCCTCTCCTTCGCCGTACTCCTTGGCGGAGCGGGCGGAGCGCAGCACGACGGCGATGTCCAGCAGCTCCCGGGTGTTGAGAGCGCCCCCCATATTGGCCCGCTGGAGGGAGGCCCCCACCGGGCGTACGCCGGAGAAGGAGGGGGAGCCCCGCAGGGCGGTCATGTTCACCGCGGCGGTGGTCTCGTCCAGGGCCCGCTGCACGTCTTCCACATCGGTCAGGGGCCGCAGGGCCAGACAACGGTCCTTACCCTCCTCGGTCACCGCCTGCTCGGCCAGCTTCTCCAGCACCCGGGGCAGTTCCAGAGTCTGAATGGATTTTTCAAATAAATCGGTCATGTAGGTTCTCCAAATTGCATGATATCCAGAGGCGGGCCAGTGTCCCGCCTCTGTGGGTTATCCCATCAGTTCACATTTCAGGGTAATCAGGGCCCGGCCTCCCACCCGTACCTTCACACTACCGTTATCCTCGGTGATGCGACTCAGGATCTCAGAGGGCTTGCCCATCTTCTCTCCCTGCACAAAACGGTTATCCGCCCCGGCCTGGATCAGGCCTCGGCGGAACAGATAATAGGTCAGGGCCCCATTGGAGGTGCCGGTGGCCGCCTCCTCCGGGATAGCGTACAGGGGGGCGAAATTGCGGCAGTGGGCGGCGGCGTCTGGGGTGTGGGGGCAAAACATATGCACCCCCACCACGTTGTAGTGCTCCGACAGACGGGTGACCTCCGCCTCGTTCTGGACAGCCCGGTCCAGGGTATCCAGGTCACGCACCGGCAGCAAAATGTCCATCAGCCCGGTACTCACTGCCTGGGGCTCCAGCCCCTCCGGCCGGTCGGCCAAAGACAGGCCATAGGCAGCGTACAGCGCCCCCTGCTCCTCCTCTGAGAAGGTGGGACCGTCGGTGGGGGGCGCCATATCCGTCCACACCGCGTCGTCCCCCACCCCGATCTCCAGGTCCCCGGAGCGGGTATGGAGGGCGTAATCTCCGGGGGCAATGGCCCCGGTATCCCGCAGGACGGTGAAGGCAGCGATGGTGGCGTGGCCGCACAGATCCACCTCCCCGGCGGGGGTGAAATAGCGGATATGGAAGGCCTTGTCCCCGGTCCGGCGGACGAAGGCGGTCTCGGAGTGCTTCAGCTCCCCAGCCAGGGCGCGCATCAGGGACTCCTCCGGGAAGTCACCCTCCCCCAGAAGGGCCACGCCGGCCTGGTTGCCGGAAAAGCGCACGGTGGTAAAGGCGTCTGCCACATAAAGTTCCATGTTACATCCCCGCTTTCAGTGTTTTGTAAAAATCCAGCGTGCCGAACCCCCGGTCAAGCTGGGTACAGAGGAATCCCTCGCACACCCGGGCCAGACAGTCCAGCCCCCCTTGGTCCAGCTGGAAGGAAAACAGCCGCTTGGGATCGCCGTAGAGAATGTGCCGCAGGGCGGACAAGGTTCCCTCCGTCAGGGGCAGGGAAGTGCCCTCCCCCACCTCGCTTTTGCAGGAGGCACAGTGGAGCACGCCCTCCGCCAGGTTCAGCATGGGCTGTTCAGGGTCAGGCCTGCCGCATACCGCGCAGGCATCGACAAGAGGCTCATAGCCCTCCAGGGCCATGAGCTTCATCTCATAGGCCGCCTTCACCAGAGCCTGGGGCTTGTTCAGCTTGTCCAGAGCGTGAAGGCTGTTCAGAATGAGGGACATGGCGGCCGGATCGGGCCGTCCCTCCACCGACACCGCCTCCATCACCTCGGCAAAATAGGAGCCCAGGGCCAGCAGCTCCACGTCGGATTTGACGTGCCAAAACTGCCGGATGGACTCGGCCTCGTTGAGGGTAATCCGGTCCTGATAGGCAAAGAGGGTCATGTCGGAGTAGACCAGCAGCTGGGCGGAAGCCGCCAGGGGACTGTTTTTCTTCCGGCAGCCTCTGGCCTTTACAGTGCGCTTGCCCCCCTCGGCGGTAAGGACGGTAAGGATCTTGTCGGACTCCTTGTAATTGACCTCCCGCAGCACCAGGCCCTGCGTGGCAATGTGCATCTCCGTCCCTCCCCCGTTGCTTGTAGCTGCATTATACCATGGCCACAAGCCATTCCGGCTTGTGCGCCGCAGAGCGGCGGAAAACCGGCACCGCCGGTTTTGGCCATGGTGTAACATCAACAGCAGGCATTTTGCCCGCAAAATGCCTGGATACGATGGTATCCTGCCGCACACTGTGCGGCAACTGTTGATATTATACCATTGGGGGATGGCGGACGCAAGCGGCCCCCGTCAGGGGTTCAGGCCGTAATACTCGCACAGCCGGGATACCGCCTCCAGGGCCTCCTGAGGCGGCACCCACAGGTCGGGCTGAAACCCGGTCTCCTCCCTATTGCCGTCAGGCGTCAGCATCAGACTGGTGCCAAAGGAGACGCTCAGGCCGGAATGGGGCAGACAATAGGTCTGGTTGTTGGTCATCAGGGTGGCCCCGCAGGTGTTGCTGCCCACAAAGACCACGTGTTCCAGGGTACGCAGATCCCCCACAAACCATTCACCCGCTGAAGCTGTGGCATAATCGGTCAGGCAGAAGATCACACTATCCTGCTCCACCCAGGCCCCGTCCGTTTTCTGAATCACAGGTTCCCCCGGCTCCTCCGGCACCGGATAGCCCAGGGCCTCCATATAGCCGTTCAGGGGGGACCAGCGGATAATAGTGCTCTGGCAGGGGCTGGGAGCGGCTCCGGCAAAGCCCTCAAACCACCGCCGGGCAAAGGCGGGCTGTCCTCCGACGTTGCCCCGCAGGTCGATGACAAACACCGGTAAATCCCGGTCAGCGCATCAGGATATGAATAGGCGGTCAGATCGGGGGCCGTCCCTTGGATCACGCTGGTTTTGTGCTGCTCATCTACCTGAGAGAGAAAAGCGTCCCACGCTCCCTGCTTCTGTTCCGCCTCCGAGGGGCCGCAGGCAGACAGAAGGGCCAGTCCGGCGGCAAGACACGCCGCTCCCGCCCTCTGCATCCATTTCATAAGCGATGCCTTCTTTTTATCGGTTGGTAAAAGAGTGTTCCGGTCCAAGCCGGAACACTCTTCTTCATACGCGGCAGCCGTTACTCGTCCCGGTTGTCCCAGTAACACGGAAAACCGTCACGCAGTCTCACGTATCCTGGCAGGGACGAAACAACACGCACCCGACAGCTCATGTAATATTTTACCCGGGAGCGCACCCGCACTCCGCGGTGTAATCCTATATCCATTTTCCCCTCTCCCTCTTCCCCTCACACACCCCATCACCCTCACCCCAAACATGAAGCGTACCCGGGTGCGGCAACATTTGCTTCATATTCTGGCACAGATACTGCCGTTTTCCGCACATTTAGCGGCAAAATGGGCACGCACGCCGGAGCAGGATTCCTGTCTCAGAATGGCCGTTCCAGAGGTCTGCGGCAAGAGTGGAATGGGTGTCAAGGGTACGAAAAAAGGGCCTCGGATTGCTCCAAGACCCTTAAAAATACTATGTGATGCCGCCCACCTGTGCGTCAGGATTGCTGCGACAGGCGGGACGTTTTTCAACTAATTGTCACA
>PPYE01454773.1_pt1 | contig 20940 bp, 20 predicted proteins | sample 1559881 | NCBI WGS metagenome assembly PPYE01 (sample SAMN08240022, study PRJNA423297) | Human gut metagenome, whole genome shotgun sequencing project.
TTTCCCACGGAACTGTCCGGAAGGCTCCGCCATGTCCTTTCTCCGGCGGAAGCGGTTCCGGAAACCCTCGCCGGGTACTCATGTTTTAGGAATATTTATTGAATATCCCTACTTTAAGTATAAATTAGTTGGCTAATTTTATGATATTTATTGTATCTCCCACTTTAGAAGATCAGCGGGAGATGCACTTTTTCTTTTTCATTGAGCTGAAAAATCTTGCTGCTATGCTAAGCATAATAATACAAAGGAGTTAGGAACAGTACAGTTCTCTTTCTTATTTATGTGTATAAGCTAGTGCTGCTCCCAATGCCGTGCGATACTCTGCATATTCAGGTATCCAAAAATGGCATTGGTACATTTCTTCCATAACTGGGAATATTTCTTTGCATTGTGGCATTTTGGTCAAATTACCTATTAGGACAAAATCTTTAATGTGGCTATTCAGTGCTGCTAATATGACAGATTGTCCTATTGATTGTAATACCATATGAATGATTCCCGCTGCTACATCTTCCATAGAGGCGTTTGAACTTGCTTTGCCAAATGTGGAAGCGGTGGCATCCAGAGGCAGTCCAGGTAGAGGGGTATTGCAAATATCCTTGATTTGCAGATCAATATTTTCTATTACACCTTTTTCTGCCATCTTTACCACTTGATGAATATTCTGTGTTTTTAACAACAGGCGAGATAGTCCTTGAATGGTTCCTCCGCCAATACCTATACCACCTATGTGAGATATGTTTTTACCTCCTTCCACTTTTACAAAAGAGGTGCCGGTACCCATGCTTACTACAATAAGGTCTTGCAATTGGGAGTCATAGTGAGCTCCAAGACCGTTTGCTAGAAACTCATCCGTATGATCAGTAGAGAGTCCATATAAGGGTTGGTTTACGTAAGCACTTCCCACTCCTGTCAACATGACTTTATCAATGTCGTTTAAGCTGATTCCATTATCATATATGTATTTGCCGAAAGCACCGAATAACGAAGTGATAGGATCTTCGGCTTTTACAATCATAGGATGTTTTATGCCTTCTTTATCCACACCTATTATCTTGGTGGTGCTTCCGCCTACGTCTATACCTATTACCATTCCCATTGTTTTTCTTTGTTTATTTTAAAATAGTGCAAATATACAGGAATTATCTAAGTGGCTATTCATATAGCTTGCAATAATTACCAATTATCTGTTCGGAATGGAGCTACAGGCAGGCCTGATGCTCCGAATAAGGTACCATCAGTATGGTTGGCCCAATTGTATCTTACGGCTACAGGATGAGGTACATCGGGTGATTGTACAATTATTTCTTTCTTTTTTACAGTTACTGTTGCCGGATAAAAAATCCGATCTGTACCTGCGATTATAAATCCGCGTACTGGGTCGGGATGCAAGAATCCTTTTCCTAAGTTTTCAAAATGGATGCGAAGGGTATTTCCTTCGATGCTGTAGCCTTTATAAACCGGATATTGAGGCATTTTTCTTTTTCCGTAAGTTTGCTTTAAAGCTAACTGTGATAGGCGAAGACCTGTTTCCAGAGTACTTTGGAAGGTATCGCTTTTTTCTTTCCCAATATCGGTGGTTACCACCATGCCTGTATGATTCAAGTGTAAAGCCTGTGCTTGTGCTTCACGCATGGCCGCCCAGTCTGAATCATCTTGTGCTTCTTCTTTTTTCTCATGATTGGGCAGTTGCACAAAGTAGAAAGGCATTTGTAGTTTTTGCCATTTATCGCGCCAGTCGGCTATCAATGACATGAATAAGTCTGCATATTCATCGCTGCTTTCCAAATTACTCTTTCCTTGATACCATATAACACCTTGAAGAGGGAAAGAGGTAAGCGGATGTATCATTGCATTGAATAATCCTGTGGGATACTTAGGGTTACTTTCTGGTGAAATGGGTACAGGGGGGATTCCACTTAATGAGAGACCGGATAGGTATTTCCATTCTCCTGCCAATGAGATAGGATCTTTGCCTTTTACACTCAGCTTCATGTCTTCTGGACGGCCATATATTCCTCCTTTGCTTTTGTAATTGGTCACACGTATGGTCAGTACAGCTTTTCCGCGTTTTACCAGCTTATAGGGAATTGTGTAATAAAGAGCTTGATACCACTCTTCTCTTTGACGGGCATATTCTGCTTCTATTTTTTCAGGATTGAACCCCAAGGATTCAAGCATTTCAGTTTCTTTGTTGTAACTTGGCAGGTTTTCTAACGCATCATAACTGGCCCATGCTTCTGCAGGAGTATCTTTCCAGGTACAACTTATTATACCTATGGGTACTTTCAGGTTTTTTTGTAACTGACTGGCAAAAAAATATCCGATTGCAGGGAGTCCGGTTATGGTTTCAGATGTACATTCTTTCCAACCTTCTTGTGTAGCATGCAAATCTTTCTTGGGAACTAAAGAGATTTCTTTTTTTGTCTGAAACAGACGGATATAAGGTTGGGAGGGTATATCTATGGGAGTTTCTGTTTCACATTCTCCTGTATACAACCATATTTCGCCAATCAGAATATTTTGCAGTATGTGCTCCTCCCCGTCCGAAATGATAATTTCATAAGGACCTCCGGCAGATGGGGTAGGAACTTCTATTTTCCAATTTCCTTCTTTGTCAGGTGATGTCGTATAGGGATGCTTATTCCATCCCGTTTTTATTATCACTTCTTTTTTTGTAGATGAATGGCCATGAAAAATGACATTCGATTTTTGTTGTAATACCATATTGTCTGTGAATAATGCAGGCAGTGTTACTTTGGCCTCTGCCATACAAAATGCCATTAACATTCCCAATAAGATCATTTGTTTTTTCATAAGTGCCAAGTTTGTTGTGTTATTAAGTTTATAGTATTTATTTATGTTGTATAAGTCCCCGGTCTTTGAATATGAGTTGTACCAGTATTCCTCCCAATTTCAGTCCGAATAGAAGTATGAGTGGAAAAAGTTGCAGATAATTGTCATAAGTTTGATGGAAAGCCGGAGCATGTACATTACGCAAATTACGTATGTATAGATTTGCATTTTCGAAAAAATGGGAGAATGTTCCGCTTCCGTCTTGCAAATACACTGCAATAACAAGTAATACAGCTACGTAAAACGTGATGATTGCCATCATTTTAATTTTTCCTATCATAAGTCAGTTTATTCTACGGATGAATGCCCCGAAAGTACTCATTTTCTCTTTTATCTGTTAATGCGTTAATGATAAATTTTGTTCAAAATAAGTTTCTTTAGGAATCTTATGTTTTAGTCGGTTCTTCCTTCATTTCTCCCTTGCTATATCCGCTAGGACTTATTTTATAGTATTTTTTGAATACCTCGCGGAAATATTTTACATCATTAAACCCGGTCATATCTGATATTTCGGATATATTATACTGTCCTTCGGATAGTAATTGCGCTGCCCGTTTCAGCCGGATCAGGCGGATATAGTCTGCCGGAGCTTGGTCTGTCAATGCTTTTAGTTTATTGTAGAAACTGGAACGGCTCATATTTTGTGAAGCACAGAGTGACTCCACGTTGAAACCTGAATTGTCTAGATTTTCAGTTATTGTTTCTTTTACTGCTTCCAGGAACTGTTGATCCAATGTGTTGCTATAATTTATGGAAATGCTGTCATTGTGTAGTTCCATTTCTGCATATTTGCTACGAAGTAGTGCACGGTTAGTCAGTATATTGGCTATGGATGCTTTTAGTATTCCTATGTTAAAAGGTTTTATCAGGTATTTGTCCGCACCTGTTTCCAACCCTTCAACGATATTCTTTTCGTCATTTAATGCTGTTAGCAGAATTACAGGGATATGAGACGTCAGTATATTATTCTTGATAGCAGAACACAATTCGTCCCCCCGCATTTCGGGCATCATAATGTCCGATAATACTAAATCAGGCTTAAATTCGGGGATGATTTTTAAGGCTTCTTTTCCATTGGTACATGTTTCCACTTGATAAGCTTCGGATAAAGTATGAGACAGATATTCGCGTAGATCGTCATGGTCTTCCACAACCAGGATGCGCTGTGCATTTTGAACATGCTGCCGATACTGATCTTTATAAGTGTGGGGAGAGACTGCACTAGGGGATACTGGTACCACGTTTTCTTGTTGTACCGTTTCTGTCGGAACCTGTTGACTTCGGAATTGTTTTTGGGGGAAGATAACCTTTACGCGGGTGCCTTTATTCTCTACGCTTTCTATGCTGATCTTTCCTTTATGAATACGTACCAGTTTCCACACTAACATCAGTCCGATTCCACTGCCTGTAATTTTTGCATTGATGGCATTGCTGCCCCTGAAGTGTAACTTAAATAACTTTTTCTGTTCTTTGGCAGGAATCCCGATGCCCGTGTCCGTAATCTCCAGACTCCAGTTGTCCTTGTCATGGCGGGTGATAATGTGTACCTCACCGTGGGCGGGAGTATATTTGATGGCATTTGAAATCAGATTTTTTGTGATCGAGTCCATCTTTTCTTTGTCGAACCATACATTTTGATATTCAAAGTTGCTTTTGTAGTCGAGTTTGATCTGTTTGGCTTCTGCATAACTATAAAAGGCATGGTATATTCCTTCCATATAGGTATTAAGTTCGTGTTCCGATATACGAAGGGAGGAGGAGTACACATTGGCTTTGCTGAAGTTTATCAGATTGGTGGTGAGGCGTATCAAAGTGTCCACGTTCTTCATGGCTGTAAGCATATTGGCCTGACTTTCTTCACTTAAATTTTCTTTTTGTTGAATTTCTTCCAAAGGTGCCTTTATCAGTGTCAGCGGAGTACGGATATCATGCGCTGTATTGATAAAGAACCGAGTTCTTTCATCCGAGGCCTTTTTTTCTCTGCGCATGGAATGAAGGCGGAAAATGACGTATGTTGCTAAAATGATAGTCAGGACATAAATACAAATAGCCCAAAAACTGAGCCACACGGGATGTGCTACAGTTATTTTCAATATCCGCTCCTGCAACACGTGTTTATTATCCTCTTTGGAAACGGAACGTACACGCAGTGTATAGGTGCCGGGAGCAACATTAGTAAATCGGATAGTTCCTTCGTCACTGGGAGTAGTCCAGCCATCGTAGAATCCTTCCAACTGCCAGGTATATAGTATGTCCGACGGATAATCGTAATTGATAGAGGATACTCGGATGGAAAATGTATTTTGCATATATTTCAGATTCAATTTCTCTATTTGGTCGATATCTTTAGTCAGAGGAGAGTTTGGATCATTGGGATATACAGTTTGGTAGAAAATACGGAAATCGCTGAATATCATATGTGAATCTCCTGTTTTGGGCATCTCTATGTTTGGGGGGAATTCCAGTGCACCGTCTGTACTTCCGAATACGGTGTTCCCATTGGCACGTAGTACGCCGGAGCCGGCATTGAAACAGGTGGACATCAACCCTTGTCCGCGAGTCCAGTTGCGGAACTGGCGGTTGGTAGGCGAGAAAATACTGATACCATTTTCGGTACTCATCAAGATATTCCCGTCTTTTGTGGGTAGAATAACATAAATGCTGTTTGATACTAACGGGCTGTTTCCTGTATGGTAATGGGCGCTGATTGATTCTTTTACCGGATCATAAGTAAATAGTCCGGAACCACTGGTGCCAATGTAGAGTAAACCATTGTCTTCTTGGTGTAACGTATAAATGTAGGTCGCTCCACCGGGCAGAGGTATTTCATGGTATTTGCCCGAATTCCGGTCCAGTAGAAAAAGATTGGTGGAGGTACCTATCCACATAGATGTACTGTCCTTTTCTTCAATGGCAGTAACAGAACCTAGTCCGGGATAAAGACGTCCTTGGCGTGTCTTCAGATTAAAGCATTTCAGATTATAATATCCTCCGGACCATATACACCCGTATCTGTCCTTTTTAATGTCGCGTATGTATTTGTCGGCACGTACATTCAGATGGAAGGATTGGGCAGGGGTGAGGTATTCTATGTTTCCGTTTTTCTTGGTAATCTGGAAAATGCCCGATGCATATCCTCCCGCCCATATAATACCCGGAGAGACTTCGCATAAAGTAATAAAAATGCGGTTCTGATTTTTTAGTCCGTGATTGAAAGAGCTTAGGAAAGAACGCCATTGCTTTTGCTTTGAATCGTATAAGCTGATGCCGTTGCTTGTTCCAAACCACAGATCCCCGTCACTGTCTTCTATAATGGAGTTTACTTGGTTGTTTACTAGTGACTGCCGGTTGCCAATAGAGTGCTTTATCCAGTTGTAGTTGGTATATTGGTTATTGCGGACGGTAATTCCCGTAGGATAGTTGGACAGCCAGATACGCTGCTCGTTGTCTACATATACATCATTGATAATGTTTCCGTCCATTTCGTTGTAACTACCATAGTTCGCAATGATATAAGGATCTGTTTCATAGGTGTCTATGTTTAACTTGTGTACTCCTGCTCCTTCAGTGGCTACTAATAATTCCTTTGTGTTCAAAGGACTGATCCGTGTAATATTCACATCTGTCAGTTCTACTTCGGGACGTACAATTTTCTGGCTGTTCAAGTCATATATATAGACTCCCTTTTCAAAAGTGCCTATAAATAGTTTGTTGGCTGTACGGTGTAGATATAATTCATGTACGTGCATATCCATCATTCCCAGTTTGCCGCAGGAGAGCTCTTTTAAATTCCCGTTTTCCAGTTTTGCCAGATAGATTCTTTTGTCTGTACCTATAAAGAAATGTTCACTGTTTATCTGTTCTATGCAGGTGATATTTCCCAGTCGGTTAGAGATTTGTTGCTTTTGTCCGGATTCTATGTTAAAAAGGTGGATAGCCGATTTGCCGCACAGCCATACGTTATCCTCCTGGTCTATGTAACTATATCTCACGAAAGCATGGTAGTCCTTATTCCAGTAATTGTACATATTGTATATCTGTACAAAACGGTCGTGGCCTGAATCATAACGAAAAATTCTGCCTTGTTTTCCTGTTACCAGTAGTGTACCTGTTTTATCTAAAAAAGTCCAGTTTATATTCAATAACGGGTCTAGTTCCCTGTTACCTTCTCTTAATTTATAATGTTTTATTTCTTTTCCGTTATATTGGTCTATCCCCACATGAGTAAGGAACCACATATATCCACGAGCATCTTTCTGAATTTTGTATATTTTCTGATTGCTTAGTCCTTCTTCTATGCCAATGTATTTATAAGTCTGCGATGAGACGGTTAATGACAGTAGTAAAAAAATGAGACTTGTGATAGTAGCTTTCATAAAACTCTTTATTCTAAATCTTTTCTTTTTTCAAAAAACAGTAACAAAATTAAGATAAAAAAATCATAGGATTAGTAATTTGAGATGAGCTAAATTTCGGTAAAATTATCCCTTTGTTCGCCTATGGCTCGCTTGTGTGAATATAAGAAATATAAATGGAAGAAGGTTTGTAACATAACTGTCAGATGATTATGTTTTCTTAACAAAACTTCGTGCAGCATTATGGTATGGCCTGCATTTTTTTCAATAGAAAGGACTTATAAACTAGAATAATTAACTAAGTAAAGAAAAGCACAATGAAAAAGTTTTTTGGTTTTAATAAATTGCTTGCGTCTGTAGCGGTACTTGCTTCTGTGATGATCTTTCAATCCTGTTTGGATGATGATGATAATGATTATTATAGATATGCGTTGCCCAATGCACTGGTTACTGTGAAACCGGTGGCCGACAATTCATTTTTTATGCAGTTGGATGACAGTACGACACTGTTACCTGTCAATATGAAAAATTCTCCCTATGGTGAGAAGGAAGTAAGGGCCCTTGTAAATTTCGATCCGGTGAATGAGTCAAGCGGAGAGTATGACAAGGCTGTACATATCAACTGGATAGACAGTATCTTGACAAAACCGATTGCCGGTGATTTAGGAGATAAGAATGATGAAGTATATGGTACTGACCCTGTAGATATGATTAACGATTGGGTAACAATTGCCGAGGACGGTTATTTGACTTTGCGTTTCAGAACCATGTGGGGGAATCGCAGTCAAGCTCATTTTGTCAATTTGTTGATGAGTAAAGATGCTGAAAATCCTTATGAGGTAGAATTCCGTCATAATGCTTTTGGTGATGTATATGGTGAACCTGCCGACGGACTGGTGGCATTTAATTTGGATTCCTTGCCTGACACTGAAGGAAAAACAGTGAAGCTGAAATTAAAATGGAAATCATTTAACGGAGAGAAAACTGCGGAATTTGATTATTGTACCCGTAAGTCAACTCCTGCAAACAGTGCAGCCATTACAGCCGGACGAAGTGTCTTGAGATTAAAATAAGGTTTAATAACTGAGGTGCAATTTCAATCCCTCCTGTTCTATGTGGTATAGAGCCGGAGGGATATTTTTTCCTGTACCTCCTCCCAAGAAGATGAGTAATAGTGATTTCATAAATGCTACATTTTAATGCAAAAATAGCAATGATTATTCATTCAGAGCCAAACTTTTTTCGTAATTTTGCACCCTAAACGAAAAATACGCAAAAAGGAATGGGTGGTTTTTTTGGAACAGTCTCAAAGGCTGAATGCGTCACCGACTTATTTTACGGGACGGACTATAATTCACATTTAGGAACAAAAAGAGGTGGTTTGGCTACGTATGCCCAAGGAGAGGGATTTATGCGTTCTATCCACAATTTGGAGAGTTCTTATTTCCGCACGAAGTTTGAATCTGAACTTCCAAAGTTCAAAGGTAGTTCGGGTATCGGCATTATCAGTGATACGGACCCGCAGCCTATCGTGATAAACTCGCATCTGGGCAAGTTCGCCATCGTCACAGTAGCTAAAATCAATAACATTACGGAATTGGAACGCGACTTGCTGGCAGCTAATATGCACTTTTCTGAAATGAGTCTTGGCAAGACGAATCAGACGGAGCTGATCGCATTGCTTATTGTGCAAGGGAAAAATTTTGTAGATGGTATAGAGAATGTCTTTAATAAAATCAAAGGATCATGCTCCATGCTGATATTGACGGAAGACGGTATTATAGCAGCACGTGACAAATGGGGGCGTACTCCGATTGTGATAGGTAAAAAAGAGGGTGCGTATGCTGCGACAAGTGAATCAAGCAGTTTGCCGAATCTGGATTATGAAATAGAGAAATATGTAGGACCGGGCGAAATTATTCGCTTGCGTGCCGACGGAATGGAACAAATGCGCAAGCCGAACGAAGGAATGCAGATTTGTTCTTTTTTGTGGGTATATTATGGATTTCCTGTTTCATGCTATGAAGGGAAAAATGTAGAGGAAGTACGTTTTATGAGTGGTTATAAAATGGGGCAGAAGGACGATTCGGAAGTTGATTGTGCCTGCGGTATTCCTGATTCGGGAGTAGGTATGGCATTGGGGTATGCTGAAGGCAAAGGAATTCCTTATCATCGTGCTATTGCCAAGTACACACCCACCTGGCCTCGTAGTTTTACTCCTGCCAATCAGGAAATGCGTTCACTGGTAGCAAAAATGAAGCTGATACCTAATCGTGCAATGCTGGAAGGTAAGCGCGTGTTGTTCTGTGACGATTCTATAGTGCGTGGAACCCAACTTCGTGATAATGTAAAAATTTTATTTGATTATGGTGCCAAAGAGGTTCATATGCGCATTGCTTGTCCGCCATTGATTTATGGATGCCCTTTCATTGGTTTCACTTCTTCAAAAAGTGATTTGGAATTGATAACCCGCCGGATGATTAAGGAGATTGAAGGCGATGAAAATAAGAATCTGGAAAAATATGCAACGACAGATTCGCCGGAGTATAAGAAGATGGTGCAAATGATTGCCGACCGCTTCGGTCTGAGCTCCTTGAAATTCAATACTTTGGAAACTTTGGTAGAAGCGATAGGATTACCAAAATGTAAGGTATGTACCCATTGTTTTGATGGTTCCAGTTGTTTCTAATAACAAAATAATAAAATATTAATGAAAAAGAGCCGTGATTTGTTTGGCAATTCACGGCTCTTTTTCTATTTTTACAGGCAAGTATGAATATTAAAACAAAAAGAAAAATGACGGTGATAGAACGATTTTTAAAATATGTAAGCTTCGACACTCAGTCTGATGAGAATAGCGGGGCTACCCCCAGTACACCGAAGCAGATGGTGTTTGCACAATATTTAAGATCTGAATTGGAACAATTGGGCTTTCAGGAAATTTCTTTGGATGAGAATGGTTATCTGTTTGCCACATGGCCGGCCAATACGGATAAACCGGTTCCTACCATCGGATTTATTGCACACATGGATACCAGTCCCGATATGACGGGTGCGGGAGTCACCCCACGCATTGTCTATGGTTATGACGGAACGGATATTGTATTATGCGAAGAAGACAACATTATACTTTCTCCCAAGCAATTTCCCGAACTGTTGGATCATAAAGGGGAGGATCAACTCCTTGCGTGTGGCTAATGAGTTTGTGTCTTTACTGCCTACGGACGAAGTGCCCGAATGTACTGATGGTTATCAGGGATTCTATCATTTGATTGGCATGACGGGTGAAGTAGAGCAGACTACCATCTCTTATATAATCCGTGATCATGACCGTGCCAAGTTTGAGGCATGCAAGGAAAATATGAAAAAGTGGGCGGAAATCATCAATAAGAAATATGGAGAAGGCACCGTTACATTGGAATTGAAAGACCAGTATTACAATATGCGTGAGAAAATTGAGCCGGTGATGCATATCATTGATATCGCTTTCAAGGCTATGGAAGAGGCGGGCGTGACACCTAAGGTGAAGGCTATCCGCGGTGGAACGGATGGTGCACAACTTTCATTCAAGGGATTGCCTTGTCCCAATATTTTTGCCGGCGGCTTGAATTTTCATGGCAGATATGAGTTCGTGCCAATCCAGTCTATTGAGAAAGCCATGAAAGTGGTGGTGAAAATCGCTGAATTGGTGGCAAGATAAGTAATTTATTAACCTTAAAATAGTAAAGTAATAACATGAAAACAACTCCGTTTACCGAAACACACATTGCCTTGGGGGCGAAAATGCACGAATTTGCAGGTTATAATATGCCTATTGAATATTCGGGAATTATTGATGAACATCTTACTGTATGTAATGCCGTAGGTGTTTTTGATGTATCCCATATGGGTGAATTTTGGGTAAAAGGTTCTAATGCGTTGGAGTTTTTGCAGCAAGTGACTTCAAACAATGTGGCGACTTTGCCCGTCGGTAAAGCGCAATATACTTGTTTCCCTAATGAGGAGGGAGGTATTGTTGATGACCTGTTGGTATATCACTATGAATCCGAAAAATACTTGTTGGTGGTAAATGCGGCCAATATTGAGAAAGACTGGAACTGGTGTGTCAGCCATAACACAGTGGGTGCGGAATTGGAAAACGCATCCGACCGTATGGCACAGCTTGCTATTCAGGGACCGAAGGCTATGGAAGTTTTGCAAAAACTGACTCCGGTCAACTTGTCTGAAATTCCTTATTATGCTTTTACCACAGGTGAGTTCGCCGGTCAGAAAGATGTGATTATTTCGAATACCGGTTATACCGGTGCAGGTGGTTTCGAGCTTTATTTTTATCCCGAAGCCGGTCAGGCTATCTGGAAAGCAATTTTTGAAGCAGGTGCTCCTGAAGGGATTAAACCTATCGGGCTAGGGGCTCGTGATACATTACGTTTGGAAATGGGCTTTTGCCTGTATGGTAATGATTTGAGTGATACCACTTCTCCGTTGGAAGCAGGATTGGGCTGGATTACCAAGTTTGTTGAAGGAAAGAATTTCACTTCACGTGCTTTACTTGAAAAGCAGAAAGCCGAAGGATTGAAACGCAAGCTGATTGCTTTTGAAATGGTAGACCGTGGTATTCCCCGTCATGGTTATGAACTGGTAAATGCTGATGGAGAGAAAATAGGTGAAGTAACTAGTGGAACCATGTCTCCAATGCGTAAGATTGGTATCGGTATGGGATATGTTCAGACCGCTTACACGGCATTAGGTACTGAAATATTTATTGATGTGCGCGGACGCAAGCTGAAAGCTGTAGTAGTAAAGGCCCCGTTCAGAAAATAAATCGAAAGCCGGAAAAGAGAACGCTGATAACAAAGAAAACGCGAATATTCAAGAAATCTGGATATTCGCGTTTTCTTTATATGGCTGATATACATTTACGGTTAGTTCCTTTTCATAAAAACAGCTTTTAATGCAAAATTAATAATAGGATGAAGAATATGATAAATAGATAATTCTTAATTTTGCAATCAAAAATTTATTAGCTATGTCTGAATTGGCTCCATTGATAAGTGATTTGGCTTTGATTCTGATCTGCGCCGGTGTCATGACGCTCGTCTTTAAACGGTTAAAGCAACCTCTTGTTCTCGGCTATATCGTAGCCGGCTTTTTGGCAAGTCCCCATGTTCCTCTTACTCCGTCGGTCATTGATGTGGCCAATATCCATACATGGTCGGAGATTGGTGTGATATTCTTGTTGTTCGCTCTAGGGTTGGAATTTAGTTTCAAGAAACTGGTGAAGGTAGGGGGGACGGCGGTCATTGCGGCGTGTACCATTATATTTTGTATGATATTGGTTGGGATTTTTGTAGGGTGGTCTTTCGGGTGGCAACGCATGGACTGTCTGTATTTGGGAGGTATGTTGGCCATGTCCTCCACGACTATTATCTATAAGGCTTTTGATGATTTGGGATTGAGGCAGCAACGGTTTGCCGGCTTGGTTCTTAGTATTTTGATATTGGAAGATATATTGGCTATTGTTTTGATGGTTATGTTGAGTACAATGGCAGTGAGTCAGAATTTCGAGGGCAGTGAAATGGTATATAGTATTGCCAAATTATTATTCTTCCTTATATTGTGGTTTGTGGTAGGTATTTATATCATTCCTACATTTTTGAAGCGTTCCCGCAAGTGGATGGCAAATGAAACATTGCTGATTGTTTCGCTGGCATTGTGCTTCGGTATGGTAGTTGTGGCGGCCAAGGTTGGATTTTCGGCTGCGTTTGGAGCTTTTATAATGGGGTCTATTTTGGCAGAAACGGTAGAGGCCGAAAATATAGAGAAGCTTGTGGCCCCTGTAAAGGATTTGTTTGGAGCCATTTTCTTTGTATCTGTGGGAATGATGGTAGACCCTGCCATGATTGTAGAATATATATGGCCCATTGTGATTATTACATTGGCCATTCTGCTTGGGCAGGTTATTTTTGGTACAGGTGGTGTGATTTTGTCGGGACAGCCGTTGAAAGTTGCCATGCAATGTGGTTTCAGTCTGACCCAGATTGGTGAATTTGCATTTATTATCGCTTCGTTGGGGGTAAGTCTGAAAGTAACCAGTGATTTCTTATATCCTATTGTGGTGGCTGTTTCGGTCATTACCACATTTCTGACCCCGTATATGATACGTTTGGCGATACCTGCTTATCATATAGTAGAGAAACGTCTGCCCGGCAAATGGAAAAAAATGCTTGAGCGTTATTCATCGGGATCACAAACGGTGAATCATGAAAACAATTGGAAGAAATTGTTGGTTGCCATAGCTAGGATCGTAGCTGTTTATTCTGTATTGTGTATAGCTATGATTACACTTTCATTCCATTTTATTATTCCATTGTTCCGGGCTAGTCTGCCTGTCTTTTGGGCCAATCTGGCAGGAACTGTTTTTACTATCGTCTGCATCGCACCTTTCTTGCGTGCCATTATCATGAAAAAAAACCACTCTGTAGAGTTCCAGGCGTTATGGCAGGATAGCCGTTTCAACCGGGCTCCCTTAATTTCTACCATTTTACTCCGTATAGTGATAGCTGTCATGTTTGTGATGTTTGTTATAGAGAAACTTTTTCAGACTTCCACGACTTTGCTGATCGGTATAGCCGTTGTTTTGGTAGGTATGATGATGTTCTCGCGATGGCTGAAGAAGCAATCTATATTCATGGAGCGTACTTTTATTCAGAATTTGCGTTTCAGAGATGTGCATGCTGAGTTCACAGGTCAGAAGCGTCCTGAGTATGAAGGACATTTGTTGTCCCGCGACTTACATCTTTCGGATTTTGAGATACCTGCGGATTCCTTATGGGCGGGATATACGTTAAGAGAGCTGAATTTGGGGCATAAATACGGAGTACATGTGGCATCTATCATTCGTGGAATGCATCGTATTAATATTCCGGGGGCGAATGTACGTCTGTTTCCCGGTGACACCATACAGGTAATCGGTACGGATGAGCAGTTGGGCGAGTTTGCCCGTCAGGCAGAAAGAGTATCAGCCGCCGCTGAAGAGGAAGATTTGGAAAGGCGTGAAATGAATCTGAAACAGTTCATTATAGATCGTAACTCATTTTTCTTGGGTAAAAATATCAAAGAAAGTGGTATCCGGGATGAGTACAAATGTCTGGTGGTAGGCGTCGAAAAAGAAGATAGTACGCTGATGACCCCTGATATCAATGTACCTTTTACGGAAGGAGATGTGGTATGGGTGGTAGGCGAACGGGATGATGTGTACCGTTTGTTGGGTAAGAAAGAAAAAGAGGAAGAATAATTAATTTTAATACATAAGAAAACCATGAAAAGTGATCCTAAAGATTGTCTGTATTGTCAGAACAATGAGACATTGCACAATTTAATGATTGAAATAGCGCCACTGAGTGTTTCACGCGTATTCCTGTTTAAGGAACAAACCTATCGCGGACGTTGCCTTGTTGCTTATAAAGATCATGTAAACGACTTGTTTGAACTGAGTGATGAAGAACGTAATGCATTTATGGCAGATGTTGCCCGTGTGACCCGTGCTATGGACAAGGCTTTCCACCCTGAAAAAATAAATTACGGAGCATATAGTGACAAACTTTCTCACCTGCATTTTCATCTGGCTCCCAAGTATGTGGACGGACCTGATTATGGAGGTGTATTTCAGATGAATCCGGGAAAAGTTTATCTGACTGATGCGGAATACCAAGAAATGATTGAAGCTATAAAGAAAAATCTGTAGTAGTGAAATGATTAACAGATAGATAGTAGTTAATGGCTAGTGATTAATAGCAGATGCGTACACCTACAATCACTAACCATTAATCACTATCTATTCTTGTTCTTCGAAATCAAATTCAAAGTCGAAGTCATCATCACCGAAATATTCAGGAGTAATGAATTCTTCCATGCTGCGACGGTCCTTCTTGGTGGGACGCCCTGTTCCGCGGGCGCGATCAACAAAACCGCTGATTCTGCTCATTTCCAGTAATTCATATTGCTCCGGAGTCGTTACATTCTCCAGAATTTCAGGAACCAATTTGGCACCTATACGTTTCTCTATTGCCTGTAAAACTTTAAATGAGTACGTGACAGGCGGTTTCTTTACCTGTATCACTTCTCCCGGCTTTATCATTCTCGACGGCTTCACCTGAGTACCGTTGATGGAAACCCGTCCTTTCTTGCATGCTTCGGCAGCGATAGTACGGGTCTTGAATATACGTGAGGCCCACAGCCATTTATCAATTCTTGCTTCAGCCATTACTTTTTATTGTATTGGTTCATTGTTATACTGATGCCTGCCAGACAAAAACTCTTAATTATGTCGCAAGCCGTTGCTACACGTTCGTCCATGGTCTTCAAATCTTCATCAGTGAAGTGACCTAATACAAAATCTATTTGTCCGCCACGGGGAAAATCGTTGCCGATACCAAAGCGCAGACGGGCATAATCCTGTGTACCCAGCGTAGCAGCTATATGTTTCAAACCATTGTGTCCGGCATCGCTGCCTTTTCCTTTCAGGCGTAGTGTACCGAAAGGAAGGGCGAGGTCGTCCACCACTATCAACACATTTTCCAACGGAATGTTTTCTTTCTGCATCCAGTAGCGCACTGCATTTCCACTCAGGTTCATGTAAGTAGACGGTTTCAGCAGGATAAGCTGGCGTCCTTTGAGCGAGAGGGTGGCAGTAGCCCCATAACGTCCGTCGGTAAAAACAAGATTGGACGCCTTTGCAAGGGCGTCCAATACTGTGAATCCTATGTTGTGACGGGTATTTCGGTATTCTTCACCTATATTACCCAGTCCTGTAATCAAATATTTCATTGATAAGGATTAAAAGGTTACTGATTATTTGCCGGCAGTTGCAGCAGCACCACGAGCGGCACGAGTCAATTTAACTGCACAAACAACGGCTTCTTTAGCGTTAATCAATTCCAAACCTTCATAGCTTAATTCGCCCACTTTGACAGTCTTGCCCAGACCCAAAGAAGTTACATCAACAACCAAACGTTCAGGAATTACATTGTATAAAGCTTTCACTTTCAGTTTACGCAACTGTAATGCCAATTTACCACCGGCACGTACACCTTCTGCCAAACCTTCCAGCTGAACAGGAACTTCCATAACGATGGGTTTAGTTTCATCAATCTGATAGAAGTCAACGTGAAGGATTGCATCCGTTACAGGATGGAACTGGATATCTTTCAAAATAGCGTTTACTATTTTACCGTCAATGTTCAAGTCTACAACATAGATGTGCGGTGTGTATACCAAGTTACGGAGTCCTTCGGTGGGCACGGAGAAGTGAGTAGCTACGGGCAAGCCGTTTTCGTCTTTCTGCACTCCGTACAATACACAAGGAACACCATTGTTCTTACGCAATTCGTGAGTTGCTTTCTTTCCTACGTCTGTTCTGACAGTACCTTTAATTTCAATTGATTTCATTGTTTTTTAATTTTTTGTGTTACTCTAAATTAAGTTGATCTTATTGCTTAATTCGCCATCACACGATGTGGTATATCACACGATGAGCTTGAAAAGCGGTGCAAAATTACTGCTTATTTCCGACTTGACAAAAAGAAAGCACAATTTTTTTATCATTGTGCTTTCTTTATCGGTTGGAATCAGAAATCGATATCTATTTTAATTTCATTCGGACTAAGCGGCTTGTGAGCGTCTTCGGTCGTTTCCTGTTCTTCATTTTCAGTGTGATGAGGTTCAATAGGACCTTGCTCTTCGGCAATAAACTGTATAGCCTGTTGTAAACCGTTCATGAACTTCTCAAAATCTTCTTTATATAGAAAAATCTTATGTTTTTCGAAGCTTACTTGCGAGTCATCACCTTCTCCCGAAACAATCTTCTTGCTTTCGGTAATAGCCAAAAACATTTCATCTTTTCGGTTTTTCTTCACATCTAAATAATAAATACGTTTGCCGGCTTTAATTGCTTTTGAAAAAACAATTTCTTTGTCACCATCCACTACACTTTTCTTTTTATAATCTTCCATAACTTAAGTATCTTTATAAATCGGCTTCAAAATTGGACATTTTTTTTAAATGGGCAAAGAATTTGCGGATAAACTTCGATGAAAAAAGCGATTTAGATAGCTCTATGTAAATTTTACATTAAAAAATGTAATTATGTTATGTAAAATCAATGAAAATACCTACTTTTGCAACTCCTTAATAATTTTATGTGAATTATGATAAATAGAGTTCTTATTCGTCTTAAGATAGTTCAGATAGTCTATGCTTATTATCAGAACGGAGGCAAAAACTTGGATACAGCGGAAAAAGAGTTATTTTTCAGCCTTTCTAAAGCGTATGACTTATACAACTATCTGCTGCTTTTAATGGTAGAGGTAACTAAACAGGCTAACAAACGACTGAATGCTGCGAAAAACAAACTGGTCCCTACTAAGGAAGAATTGTTTCCCAACACCAAATTTGTGGAAAACCGCTTTATTGCACAGCTGGAGGTAAACAAACAGCTGCTGGAGTTTTCGAACAATCAGAAGAAAACTTGGGAGAATGAAGCTGATTTCGTAAAGACTTTATGTGATAAAATCTTAGAAAGCGATATATATAAGGAATATATGGCCAGTGAGACTTCTTCGTATGAGGAAGACCGTGAATTGTGGCGCAAGCTATATAAAAATATTATTTTTAATAATATCGAACTGGATCAGGTTTTGGAGGACCAAAGTTTGTATTGGAATGATGATAAGGAAATCGTGGATACCTTTGTGTTGAAGACCATCAAGCGTTTCGATGAGAAGAATGGTGCAAAACAGGAATTGTTGCCGGAATTTAAAGATGAGGAGGATCAAGACTTCGCGCGCCGTTTGTTCCGTCGTACTATCTTGAATGCCGATTATTATCGTCATCTGATTAGCGAAAATACAAAGAACTGGGATTTAGACCGTGTGGCTTTCATGGATGTGGTCATTATGCAGATCGCTTTGGCTGAAATCCTGAGTTTTCCCAATATCCCGGTCAGCGTTTCACTGAATGAGTACGTGGAAATAGCCAAACTGTACAGCACTCCGAAAAGCGGTGGCTTTATTAACGGTACTTTGGATGGAATCGTTAATTCATTAAAAAAAGAGAATAAGCTAACAAAAAATTAATATCTTTGTTTGTTATTGAAGAATAACGGTATTATAAACTAAAAAACATAGAAAGTATGAACTTATTATTTGTATTTCTGCAGGCAGGGGGTGGAGGAGATTACTCTTTCCTTATTATGATGGTAGCCATTTTCGCTATTATGTACTTCTTCATGATTCGTCCTCAGAATAAAAAACAGAAAGAAATTGCTAATTTCCGCAAGAACCTGGAAGTGGGTCAGGAAGTGATCACTGCAGGTGGTATATACGGAAAGATAAAAGAAATAGAAGATAATACGGTTGTTTTGGAAATAGCGTCAGGCGTTAAGATTAAAATTGATAGAAATTCTATCTTCGCTAATGCTGCATCCAACCAACAACAGGCAAAGTAAATGACATAACAACATGTTCGACAAAAGGAACATACGTATTTACTATTTAAAGACTTTAGAGAGAATCAGAAGCTTCCTGCTTAGCCGTAATAGCAGGGAGTTCCTGATTTTCTTGTTTTTTGTATTTGTATCTTTCTGCTTTTGGTTGCTTCAGGTGTTAAATGATGATTATGAAACGGAATTCTCCGTTCCGTTACGGTTGAAGAATGTACCTAGTGATGTGGTGCTGACCTCCGAACTTCCCGATGAACTGCGTATTGGCGTGAAAGACAGGGGAACTGTATTGGCTAACTATATGCTGGGACAGACATTCTATCCCATTGTTGTGGACTTTAAGGACTATGAGGATAAAGGAAGTCGTGTCCGGATTCCGGTTTCAGCTTTAATGAAAAAGATTTCGGTCCAGTTGAATCAGACAACCAAATTGCTGACCATACGGCCGGATACTGTGGAGTTTATTTATACAAAAGGGAAGGCAAAGAAGGTGCCCGTGAAATTGCAAGGCAAGGTGGCTTTGGACCGTCAGTATTATATCTCGGATATCATTTACTCGCCGGATTCAGTGATGGTTTATGCTCCTCAAGAGATTTTGGATACCATCACGGCTGCTTATACACAGGCATTGAACTTTGAAGATGTGGCAGACACCGTTCGTCGCAGGGTGAATCTGGCCGATGTACGTGGAGCGAAATTCATTCCCTCTTTTGATGATGTGACTTTATTGGTAGATATTTACGCTGAAAAAAGTGTGGAGGTGCCTATACGTGGCATCAATTTTCCGCCCGATAAAGTACTTCGCACTTTTCCCTCCAAGGTTCAGGTGACTTTTCAGGTAGGTCTGAGTCATTTCAAGTCCATCACTTCCGAGGATTTCTTTATCGGGGTGACTTATGAGTCTTTGTTGAACAATAAGGGGGAGAAGTGTCCGGTCAATCTCAAATCCATCCCCCGATATGTGAACCACGTCCGTTTGAATCCCAAGGAGGTGGATTATTTGATAGAACAACGAATTAAATTCAATGATTAAGATAGCGGTTACCGGTGGCATCGGCAGTGGAAAATCATACATTTCCCATTTGCTGGAGAATATGCATATCCCAGTGTATAATGCGGATAATGAAGCGAAGCGCCTTACTGTTTCCGATGCCGGAATTCGTGGGGAACTGATTGCTTTGTTAGGTGAGGAGGTTTATAAGGATGGTCTGTTAAACAAGCCGTTGCTGGCTTCCTATCTGTTTTCCAATCCGGCGCATGTGCTCCAAATCAATTCCATTATCCATCCCCGGGTACGGAAAGATTTTACCGTATGGGTGGAACGTCAGGAAAAGTGTGAGATAGTGGGTATGGAATCGGCTATTTTGTATGAGGCCGGTTTTCAGGATACGGTAGATGCGGTAATAATGGTCTATGCACCTGTAGAACTGCGTATACAGCGTGCCATGTATCGTGACGGAGCCAGCGAGGAACAAGTCCGGGCACGTATTGCTGCCCAGATGGATGATGAAGAAAAGCGTCGGCGGGCCGATTTCACGGTGGTGAATGACGGGGTGCAATTGCTCATACCCCAGTTGAACAGAATAGTAGAACAATTAAAAACCGAAAAATTCATACTATAAATTTGGGAGTTTCATTGGTGAATTGTACTTTTGCTTCCTCAAACCATAAATATAAAATAGAATAGTATGTTAAAGACCATTTTATCAATCGCGGGCAAACCGGGATTATATAAATTGATTTCTCAAGGAAAGAACATGTTGATTGTAGAAACAGTTGACGCGGCTAAGAAAAGAGTTCCTGCTTATGCTCATGACAAAGTTATCTCATTGGCGGATATTGCTATGTACACAGATGCAGAAGAAGTGCCTTTGAGCGAAGTGCTGGAAGCGGTAAAGGAGAAAGAGAATGGAGCGGTTGCTTCTATCAATTATAAAAAAGCATCAGCCGATGAGTTGCATGCTTATTTTGCAGAAGTTTTGCCAAATTATGATCGTGACCGTGTCCATAACGGAGATATCAAGAAACTGATTTCATGGTACAATATTTTGGTAAACAATGGTATTACTGAATTTGTAGAAGCTCCGGCAGATTCTGCTGACAAAGTGGAAGAAGCTGCTGCTGAATAATTGAAATAAAGCGAAAGGGAAAGGCCTGTCAAGTAGATTGTAAACTGCTTGACGGGCTTTTTGTTTACCGGCATTATTGGTAAAAAAAGTATGTGTACTTCAT
>PPYE01454061.1_pt1 | contig 20917 bp, 17 predicted proteins | sample 1559881 | NCBI WGS metagenome assembly PPYE01 (sample SAMN08240022, study PRJNA423297) | Human gut metagenome, whole genome shotgun sequencing project.
ATATTATTAAGTTTTATGTCTCAAAGACAAGTATCAATGTTAGTTTTAATTTGTAATTTTATAGTATTAAAATTGATTTGTGAACTAATTGAAAGTGTAAGAAAAAATTACTTAAAAACGAAAAATAGTGACATTCAATATATAGTAACGTTTGCAGTATTTTGTGCTATTGTAATGTGTAATATAGCATTATCATTAAAAGAATGCAAAATAGAGAAAAATGGTCCATTTATAAGTGCTAGTTCATATCCGATTGAAGCATGCAACTTTATTGAAAATGATTTAATACCATCAGTAGGAATAGAAAATATAAGATTTTATAACGAATATAATTATGGTAGTTATTTATTATATAGAGGAATACCAGTATTTATAGATTCAAGAGCAGATTTATATACTCCAGAATTTAATGGTAAAAAAGGAAAAGATGGAAAATATGTAGGTAGAGATATTTTTACAGATTTTTTGAATATATCTAGTTTGGCTTCAAGCTATGAAAGTGAATTTGAAAAATATAAAATAACACATGTTATAACATATTCAAATTCAAAGTTAAATTCTATAATAGCAAAAGATGGCAATTATAAAGAGCTATATGATGACGGAAGTTTTACTATTTATGAAAGACTATCTGCTCAAAGTAATGAGGAGATTAGTGAATGAAAAAAGTTAAATTTTTTGTTATAAATATTATATTAATTACAATAGACCAAATTTTTAAGTATTATATTTTAATTAACAAAGAGAATCTACCAAATAATATTATAAATGGTGTATTGAATTTTACATATTGTGAAAATAGAGGTATTGCATTTGGTATTGGACAAGGTGGTGCAAAAATATTTGCTCTAATGACATTGTTAATGATTATAGTAGCTTTAATATATATTGCTTTTAAATTTAATAAACTAAAAGGTTTAACAGTCTTCGGAATTGCATTAGTAATTTCAGGTGGAATAGGAAATTTAATAGATAGATTATTTAGAGGATATGTAATAGATTATATAGACTTTAGTGAAATAGTAGATTTTCCCATATTTAATTTCGCAGACATATGTATTGTTGTGGGAGTAATTATAATTGGAATTTCATACTTAAAAAATGAAGGTGGAGAAGTAAATGAAAGAATTAATAGTTGAAAATAATGATAACATAAGATTAGATTCATATATAGCAAATGAAAATTCAGACTTATCAAGAGCTGTTATTCAAAAATTGTTAGAAGAGGGAAATATATTAGTAAATGATGTTATTAAAAAAAGTTCGTATAAAGTAAAAAAAGGTGATGTAATAAAAATTGAAGTTCCAGAGCCAAAAGAATCAAAAATAGAGGCACAAGATATTCCAATTGAAATAGTATATGAAGATAATGACATTATTGTTGTAAATAAACCAAAGGGATTAGTTGTTCATCCAGCAAATGGGAATGAAGATGGAACATTAGTAAATGCAATAATGAATATATGTAAAGATTCTTTATCTGGAATTGGAGGAGAAAAACGTCCTGGAATTGTACATAGATTAGATAAAGATACATCTGGATTATTAATAGTAGCTAAAAATGATAAAGCACATTTAAAAATGAGTGAACAAATAAAAGATAGAAAAGTAAATAAAAAATATATTGCTTTAGTAAGGGGAATAATAAAAGAAAATGAGGCGACAATTAATATGCCTATTGCTAGAAATAAAAAAGACAGAAAAAAGATGGCTGTAGACAAAGACGGAAAAGAAGCAATAACTCATTTTAAAGTATTAAGAAGATATGATAAATATACATTACTAGAGGTAAAAATTGATACAGGAAGAACTCATCAAATAAGAGTTCATATGGCCGAAATTGGACATCCTGTTATTGGAGATGAAGTATATTCTAATGGTAAAAATGAATTTAATGTAAAGGGTCAAATGCTTCATGCTAAAAGCTTAGATTTTGAGCATCCAATTACTGGCAAAAAAATGCATTTAGAAGCAGAACTTCCAGATTATTTTAAAAAAGTAATTGATATATGCGAAGAACGATTGAAAAGAGGTGAATAATTTGGAAGAAATGAGATTGCAAAAATTTATTGCAAATTCAGGAGTATGTTCAAGAAGAAAAGCAGAAGAATATATTTTAGCTGGAAAAGTAAAAGTAAATGGTAAAATTGTAACTGAACTTGGCACAAAGGTTGATTCACAAAAAGATGAAGTTATTTTTAATAATAAAAAAATAGAGCAAAATAATGAATATGAATATATTTTGCTAAATAAACCAGTTGGATATGTAACTACTGTAAAAGATCAATTTGATAGACCAATTGTATTAGATTTAATAAAAGGTAACAAAACCAAAGTATTACCAGTTGGAAGATTAGATATGTACACATCTGGTGCACTAATTCTTACTAACGATGGAGATTTTATAAATAAAGTTACACATCCCAAAAATGAAATTGAAAAAACATATAATGCAACTGTTAGAGGCATTGTTGATGAAAGTGATGTTGAAAAATTAAGAAATGGTGTAAAAATAGATAATGAATATATTACAGGAAAAGCAAAAGTAAGAATATTAAAAATAGATAAGGAAAAAAACATTTCTAGATTGGAAATTATAATACATGAAGGAAAAAATAGGGAAGTAAGAAAAATGTGCGAAGCAGTCGGAAAAAAAGTTATCGCATTACATAGAGCAAAAATTGCTAATATTGATGTTAAAAATCTAAAAATAGGTCAATGGAGATTTTTAACAAAAGAAGAGATAAAAACTATTGTAAATCGATAAATTTAATTATATAATAAACACAATACATAAGATAAAGGAGATAGTAAAAATGAGATATCAAAAATTCATCCCAGAAGGATGGTTTAAAAAACAAAGAACAATAAATAGTAATATGTTAGATAATGCTATAAAAACACAAGAAATATTAGAGGCAAAGGTAACTGAATGTGATGAAAATTATAATTTGCTTTTAGACTTGGGCGAAAATAAAAAAGGAATAATAAACAGAAATGAAATTGAACTAATAGGAAAAAATGATAAAACAAATATTAGTACAAGTAAAGTAAACAAGTATGTTCAATTTAAAGTAAAGGGAATAGATGAATCTAATAATTACATACTATCACGAAAAGATGTAGAACAAGATGCTATAACATGGCTAAAAAACGATGTAAAAGAAGGTAATGTTTTAAAGGGCATTGTTAAAAGTATACAACCATATGGTGCATTTGTAGAAATTGGCGGAGGCGTTGTTGGACTTGTACATATTGAAGATATGTCAGTTGCAAGAATAAAAAGTCCTAAAGAAAGATTACATATTGGACAAAAGATAAATATTATGGTAAAATCAATAGATAAAGAGCATGGCAAAATAATATTAACATACAAAGAGCTTTTAGGAACATGGGAAGAAAATATTCAAGACATAAAAGTTGGAACAACAATAGTTGGAAAAGCAAGAGAAGTGGAAAAATCAAAAAACGGAATTTTCATAGAGCTAAAGCCAAACCTAGTTGGACTAGCTGAGTATAAAGATGGAATTGAATATGGACAAAATGTTAATGTTTATGTCAAAAAAATAATACCAGAGAAGAAAAAAATAAAATTAATAATTGTTTAAATATTTTTATAGGAGGTAAAATACTGTGGTTGAAGATAACGAAATAAAAGCGGTAACATCACCATTTGCAATTAGAAAAGGTGAAATAAAGGTATTTGATGGTAAGGATGGATATGTTTCTATGAATCAAATTATTCAAAGAATAAATTTGGGACATATAAACGATTTACATTTTAAGGTACTATCATTAGTAAATGAATTTGAATTTATTAAGAATGTAAATGGCAACCAACAGACAATACAAAACCAGTTGCAATGATAAAAAAGAGATTAGCAGGAAATCAGGTAATAATAGCATATTTAAGAAAAGTAAAAGCATTTGATAGTTATACACCAAAGCCATCAATTACTGCTAAAATGGCAGGAAAAACATTTAAAGCAACAGGTGGAGCAATAAAATTAACAAAGAATGATAAATCAATAGATTTCGTATTCGAAGTTGTAAGAAGAGAAGATGATTGGCAAAAAAAATTGATTGATAAAATGAAATTTTATAAAGATTTTTATGATAATTTTGTTCCAATGGATTCTGGTTTCAGAAGTTTACCTCAATTAATAATTGTCTGTGAAGATGATAAACATATGGCTGAAACATTTAAAACAATTGTAATGAATGATTTATTAATAGATAAAATTAAATTATATTTTACAACTGATTTAAAACAAAATGATGAAAATTTAGATGAATCATTAACTGAATTTGTATTAAATGAAGAGACTGGAAAATACAAAATTAAAAATACAAAAATAAAATTATTAGATTAATAATAAAAAGGGCTACAAAATAATTGTTAGCCTTTTTTTATTGGTTATGGTATTAATAAAATGTTAAATTTGTTATATATGAGCAGGGAAGATAAGTTACAATCTTTTGAATATAAAAAACATCTTTATTAAAAATTAATAAAGATGTTTTTGTTTTTAATTATTATTTTTTTTATTCTTCTTATTTGTTGGTGAGATTATTGCATCACCTTCATCAGCATTGTCAAATATTGAATCAAAATTACTTGAACGAATTGGATCTAATTCTTCTTCAGAATCATCGTCATTTACAAATGTAGGTATAACATTTTTCTTTATTTTCTTTTTTGCTGATTCTGGATTATCATCTGACATTCCATTAGTAAACTTAGCAAAGTTTAAATTTGTTACAGGTTGTTTTTCATTATATTTTGCTTCTATAAAGTTCAATGAACCAATACCAACACTGCTCTTTCCACCTGAATCACGTACTTTATAGATACATTGTTTAAATTTAATTGTTTGTATTTTTCCAGGTTTATATTTGGCAACCTTTTCATTTTTGATACCTGAAAGATTAGCTGAGTATTCGCCTTTTGCAGTATCATAAGATCTACTATAGCTCCATTTACTTTTTTCACCAAGTTCCTTAGACCACCAATCATTATCTTCTGGTACATTGTTTCCAAATACAACTTTATGTGCACAGTTAGCAATAATTGTTTTTCTATATTTATTATTTTTTGCATTTAGTTGATCTAAATTTTGTACAGATATAACAGATCCAACTCTATATTTTCTATATAATGTAAATATTGGTTCTGTAGAATCAGATATAAAATCAGAAAATTCATCAATATATAAGAAATGAGGAATTCTAGTTGATTCTATTCCAGGTCTTCTTAGTACAGCATATTGCATTGATAATAAGAAAAATAATCCAAAAGCTGTATGTGCTGCGGCTCCAAGATCTCCACGTCGTGTGCATAATAGTGTAAATTCACCATTAGCTAAAGCCGAGTCAAAGTTTAAGTTGTCTGTTCTCTTACATAATATATTCCTAATACCAGGATATCTTAATAAATTATCAAGTTGTGTTGTTGCAGAAGATACATATTTTTCTGTATCTTGACGATAGGTACTTTCTTTATAAAAGTTCTTTTTAAAGTATGTTAATAATATATTGAATTTCTTAGATAATTCTTCATCTTTTTCCATTTCTTCGCACATTTTTTGAATTATATCAAAATCATTAAATGCATTTAACATATCTTCTAATGTAGGTAGTTCATCATCATGCATTCTTGGGTACATTACTTTTAATAGTATAGATAAATTCTCAATTGCCTGTGTGGCAAAATTTGCTTGAACTCCTAAATTTAAATCCATATCAGCTTGATTTGAGCTGTGTAAAGCCTTTAAAACAGTAGATATAATTATAGAGGTTTGTAATGGATTATCGTATGAAAATGGATTTAATCCAGGTGAATCATCAGAATTCGGATCAATAAGATTAACATTAACATGATAATTTTTTGCAACTTTTAATATACGAGAAATAGATTCAAAATCAGGTGATATATATGTTAAACCTAAATCTCTATAAATAATTTTATCATCAGATGTGGCATAAATCAATTTTTTCATACAAGATTTATAACTAGAAACCTTTGATGAATTTGGTGAAATCATATTTAATGAAAAGTTTTTATTTATATAGTCATTATCGTAAGGGCAATTCAAATTAGCAAGTCCTGATTTTAATGCTGCAAAACCAAATTCTTTTGATGTTTTCTTATAGAAATATTTCTTTTCAATATCTCTTGCAATCATTGGTTCAAATATTAAAGATGTTTTTCCAGAGCCAGATACACCAACAACTAACATGGATTCAAAACGCTTATCTTCTGAAATTTTTACACTTTTTCCAGTATTAGTATCAGTACATAGTTTTATTTCACAACTGTATTCGCCGGTAGTTGTCTTTTCTTTATTAGATAAATTTATACCTGAATAAGAGTAGATTGATTCACAAATATCTGGAGTATCATTTATAGTTGTAATTAACCATTTTATTACAGGGTAGAATGTTGTAAGTGGAAAATAAAGCGAAATACTACGAAAGGCAGGTGCTATTAAACTTGAAAATTCTGTAGCAATTATAGGATATGATGGTGCTGATAAAAGGAATAACCAACATCCAGCATTAACCATTTGTGTAACCATTGAAATTATTAGTATATATAAAGCTATTATATACAAATAAAAAAATGATAGCTTTGTTTTTTCCGATTTTGCAAATTTCGAGCTACATGAAAATAGGAAAGCAAATATAGGACAACAAAAAGCTAATGCGTATTTTATTGGTCCCCAATATGAACTTCCTATTCCTGTAAATATCATAATTAAAATTTCTGCGATTCTATCTATTGTTAAATATATAGTTAGTAAAGTTAATATAAATGTCAGAAATGTGTTTCTGTCAGTTTTTAATAACTTTAAGAATTTATCAATTATTTTCAAATTTTTCACCACTTTCAAAAATTAAACTATTACTTTTATATTATCCTATAAATTGGGCAAAATTTCAAGTGTTTTGACATAATTTGTTGAGATTTGAATAATAAATGAGAGGAATTATACATACATATATGAATATATTAAAAATAAAAAGGATTTTATATGAAAAATAAAAACAAAATTTTAAATGGGGTTATCTCATTAATTATTGCACAGTGTGTTGTAAAGATATTAGGATTAGTGTATAAGCTCTATTTGGCAAATAAACCAGGGTTTGGTGATTGGGGAAATGCAATATATAATTCTGGATATCAAATATATGCTTTGTTACTCACAATATCATCAATAGGTGTTCCAAATGCAGTTGCAAAATTAATTGCAGAAAAAAATTTTTCTGGAAACAGAGAAGAAGTTGTAAAAATTTTAAAAAGTGCACTGATAATTTTTGCTTGTATTGGTTTAGTTGGAAGTATTTCTTTAGCAATATTTGCAGATTTTATTTCAAATAATTTACTTAATATTGGAGAAGCTAAATATACAATAATTGCATTATCTCCAGCAATATTTAATGTGTGTTTAATTTCTGTATATAGAGGTTTTTATAATGGAATAAATAGAGTAGATGTAACAGCAAAGTCGCAAAGTGTAGAGCAAGTTTTAAAAACAGTATTTACAATAATTTTAGTGGAAATTGCATTTTATTTAACAAGTGCTAATACAATAATAATGGCAGCTGTTGCAAATTTGGCAACTACACTAGCCACATTATTTAGCTTTATATATTTATACAAAAAAAATAATTTAAAAGATATTAAAATAGGATTTCAAAGGGGATATGCAAAACGAATTTTAAGAGTTTCAATTCCGATATCATTAAGTAGTATCTTGGCTTCATTAAATAGGAATATTGATTCTGTTACAGTAGTTAGATTTTTGAAAGAAAATATAGGTGAAGTTGGTGCAAAAATACAATATGGAGTTTTAAGCGGGAAAGTAGATGTATTATCATCTTTACCAGTTTCCTTTATAATTGCAATTGCAACTACAATTATACCAATGGTATCATCACTTAATGCACAAAAAAATGGTAAAGAGCTAAATAGAATTATAAAAACATACTTGTTATTTACAATATTATTGGTTTTGCCATGTTGTTTTGGAATGATTGCTTTTTCTGATCAGATATTAGTGCTATTGTTTAAAAGCAACAGTGGAAGCTGGCTACTTAAAATTAGTGCAATTTCAATGATTTTTATAGCACTAGAGCAAATTATAAATTCAGTTTTGCAAGGTGTTGGTAAGGTATTTATACCGACAATTTCAATATTTATTGGAGTTATTGCGAAAATATTCTTAAATATTAATTTGATAAGATTGCCAGAAACATATCTTATTGGCGGAACTGCAGGGGCATGTGTTGCAACAATGACATGTCATTTGATTGCATTTAGTATAAGTTTTTATGTAATGAAAAAATATACAAAAATAAAATTAAATTTTTTCAAATATATCTTGAAACCTGTAATTGCTTCATGTATAATGAGCACAGCTTTATATTACAGTTATTTTTTCTTAAAAGGTATATTTATAGAAAATATAGCTATAATATTAGCAATAGTAATCGCTGGACTAATGTATATTCTTTCTGTAATTGCTCTAAAAATTTTGAACAAAGATGAGTTAGGTCTTATACCATTTATTCCTAATTTCAGAAAAAAATAAAAATTATGAGAAAAAATGATGAAAAAAGAAGGATTTTGCATAAATTTGGCGAATATTCATTATAGTAGTTTATAAATCTGCAATAGACCGGAATTATAAAGTACATAATATGAAATTCAATAGGAGGTAATGAACAATGAACAAATCTGATTTAATTGCGGCAGTAGCTGCTAAAACAGGAGACACAAAGAAAAATGCTGAAGCATCAATAAATGCATTAATCGATGTTATAGCAGAATCTTTAAAAGACGGAGAAAAAATCCAAGTAGTAGGTTTCGGATCATTCGAAGTAAGAGAAAGAGCTGAAAGAAAAGGAAGAAATCCACAAACAGGTAAAGAAATGAAAATAGCTGCTAAAAAAGCTCCTGTATTCAAAGCTGGAAAAGCATTAAAAGATGCAGTTAATGGATAATTAAAATAATTGAAATTTATATAAATATAATATGAATTCATATAAAGCATAGTTAAACTATGCTTTTACTTAATTATAAAAAATAAATCATGAAAATTATTCATGGTTTATTTTTTTGCTATTTCCGTAGAAAAAATTGACTTTTTTGTAAAAATAAGGTATACTAACCACAGTTTCAAAAAAGGAGAAATGAAAAATGAAAGATAAAAAAAGTATGGTTATGATTATAATAATTGGCATAACTTTGAGTTTATTTTTATGTTTTAACACAACAGTATTTGCAGCAACTGGTACTGTTACTACAAATGATTTGAGATTACGAAAAGATAAGAGTACATCATCAGAAATATTAGAGCTACTTGATGAAAATACAGAAGTAGAAGTAATTAGTGAAGATGGTGATTGGTGTAAAATAAAAAGTGAAAACAAAGTTGGATATGTTAGTAAACAATATATTAAAGTAAAAGACAATAATAATACAACAAAAAATGAAGTAAAAAACGAGACAAACGAAAATAAAAATACTACAACAAAAAATGTTGTTAATAATACAACAGAACAAAACAATATACAACAAAATACCACAACAGAAAATGTTACACAAGAGCAAAACCATACAGAAAATCAAACACAAAATAATGAACCAAAAATAAAACAAGCTACTGTATCAGAAGAAGTATCAATAAGAATAATACCACTAATTAATAGTGATGAGATAAATAAAACAAAATCTGGCGAAAAATATGAAGTATTAAGTTCAGCAGGAGCATGGTCTTATATAAAAAATGAATCAAAAGAAGGTTGGGTATTAACAGCAAAGATATCTGTAACAGAGCAAACAACTTCAAATAATGACGAGAATAATACAAAAAATCAAGACAATAACAACAATGATACTAATACTACAACAGAAAATAATAATGCCAAAACAGATGAGAATAAAAAAGATGAAGATAAAAAATCAGAAACAACATCAAAGACATACTATGTAAAAGGAACATCTGTAAATGCAAGAAGCGAAGCAAATAAATCATCAAGTGTAGTTAAAAAGTTTGACACTAACGATAAAGTAACTGTAACAGGTGAAGATGGTGATTGGTATATAGTTGAGATTAATGGAAAAAAAGCATATATTCAAAAATCATTGCTTTCATCAAAAAAAGTTGAAACAACATCAAGAAGTTCAAATAGTTTAACTGAAAACAATGAGGAAAATAATGTTGAAGTACAAAAAGAAGAAACTACAACAGAATCTAATAAATCTGCAGATGCAATTGTAGCATATGCAAAAACATTTCAAGGTTATCCATATGTTTATGGATCAAATGGACCAAGTTCATTTGACTGTTCAGGATTTGTTCAATATGTATATAAACATTTTGGATATTCATTAAGTCGTTCTTCAAAAACACAAGCTAATGATGGTGTAGCAGTAAGTAAAAGTAATTTACAACCAGGAGATATTTTAATATTTAAAAATACTGCTAAAACAGAAATTGGTCATGTTGGAATATATATAGGAAATGGGCAATTTATTCATGCATCAAATCCAAAAACAGGTGTAACAATTTCTTCATTATCATCAGCTTCATATCAACAAAGATATGTAACAGCTAGAAGAATTTTATAATAGGGGTTTATAGTAAGGAGTATTTTTGAAAAGGAAAATTGTTATAATTACTATAAGTTATATATGTGGTTTAATATGGGGGTTATATTTTTATAATATAATCTCCATTTTTCTATTTACAATATTAAATATATATATAATTATACGAAGTAAAAATAAGCTGGTAAGTGCATGCATGATTGTAGTTTTATGTGCATGTATGTATATGCATATAACTTCTAATAGATATAATAAATATACGAATATAGATGATATAAAAATTGAAGGTATAATATTAAATAAATATAAAGAATCAGATTACAATACAGAATATATTATGAAAGTAACTAATCCACAAAAATTCAAAAACATAAAGATTATTTTTAAAACAAAGAAAAATAATAATATTCAATATGCAGATAAAGTAAGGGCAGTGGGAAAATTTGAAATAGCAGATTATCAAAGAAATTACAAAGGATATAATTACAATGAATATTTAAGAACAAAAAAGATATTTGGAACTATGACTGCTAATAATGATAGCATAAAAGCAATATGTAGTGGCGAAATGTCAAAATATAATATTTTAGTAAATAAATTATATGAGAATTTGAAACAAAAACTGTATAAAATAATGCCTGAAGATTCTGCCAATATGTGCAATGCCTTGATATTAGGTGATAAGTCAAATATAAGAGAAGAAATTATAGATAGTTTTTCTATATGCAATTTATCACATATACTTGCAATATCGGGAATGCATATGACATACATTATTTTATTTTTTTCATATATGATATTAGGATGTAAAGAATCTGAGAAAAATATTATTTTAATTATAATTGTAACTGTATTTTGCAATTTAGTTGGAAATAGCGAATCAATTGTAAGAGCAACAATAATGACTGTATTATATATTTTAGCAGAATTATTAAATAGAAAATCTGATAGTTTAACTAATTTAAGCTTGGCAAGTTTAGTAATATTAATTATAAACCCATATTCTATATTAAATTTAAGCTTTTTGCTCTCATCAGGAGGAACATTGGGAATATTACTGTTTTATAATATAATTGTAAAAATGTTTAATTATATAAAAATATTAAATAAAAATAAGCTGACAAAATATATAAAACAGTCAATAGCATTAAGTATATCAGCAAATATAATAATTCTTCCAATAATTATTATATATTATCATAAATTCTCTTACATCTTTATAATATCAAATATACTGGCAAGCTTATTATTATCATGTATAATGCCATTAATTTTTACAAGCGTTTTTGTTTCTTTTTTTTCAATAAATTTAGCGAGAATAATATCAATACTATTAAATTTTTTTATAAAATGTTTGATTGGAATGGTGAGTATATTATCTAAATTAGAATTTACAAGTATAATTATATGTACGCCATATTTATTTTCTGTAATCATGTATTATGTAATAGTATTAATTCAATTTATAAAATTTAATTCAAAACAATCTAAAAAATTATTTCTAAAAAAGTTATCCAAAAAGTTACTTATAATATACATATCAATTTGCCTTATAACAAATATAGCCAGATTAATAGACGAAAATATGTATATACACTTTGTAGATGTGGGCCAGGGGGATTGCACATTTATACAAACAAGAAATAATAAGAAAATTCTTATAGATGGTGGAGGAAATGAAATGGGAGAGGATTATGTGGGTGAAAATATATTATTACCATATTTGTTAAATAGAAGGTCAAAAGTAATTGATTACATATTTATCTCTCACTTTGATTCAGATCATTGTCAAGGCTTACTATATGTTATGCAAAATATCAAGGTAAAAAATGTAATTATAAGTAAACAATTTGAATATAACGAGAACTATAAAAAATTCTTAAAAATTGCAAAACAGGAAAAAATAAATATAAAAATAGCAAACAAAGGAGACAAAATATATATAGAAAAAAATTTATATTTCGAAGTATTATGGCCAGATGCTATAGAACCAATATCAGATAACAAAATGAACAACAACTCATTGGTATGTAAAATGGTTTATAAGAAATTCTCAATACTGTTTACAGGAGATATTGAAAAAATTGCTGAAGAAAAAATAATAGAAACATATAAAAATGAAACAAATAAATTAAAAGCAACAATTATAAAAATACCACATCATGGTTCAAAAACATCATCAACCATGGATTTTATAGAAAAAGTAAAACCACAAGAGGCATTAATAGGAGTCGGAAAGAAGAACAAATTTGGCCATCCAGCAATTACAACAATTCAAACATTACAAAATCAAAATATAAAAATATATAGAACAGATGAAATGGGGGAAATAACAATAGAAACAAATGGAAAAAAATATAAAGTGACAAAATTATTATAAGCTTTTTAAAATAGGTATTTCAGGGAGGACAATCCAAAAAAATTGAATAAAATTTTTCACCTTACAAATAATAATAAAAATATTATAAAAAGAGAGTTGATGAAAATGAGTAAAAGAAGCATAATAATAACCTGTATAATTTTAACAATTATAATAATAGGAACATTAATTTTTTATATAGAGCGAATTCATGAACCAAAGTTAACAGAAGAAAATATTGTAAATAATACAATAAACAAAGTAGAAATTGTAAATGAAAGTACTATATCCACAAATGTTGAGGAAGAAGTTGTACTTCCAAATACAACACTAATAATGGAACAAACATTTTCAAAATGTGGACATACAGAAAAAGAGCAATACAAAGTTCCAGTTGCTATAGTAAATATGACAAAAGAAGAAGTCGGAAACTATTATACAGATTGGAATGTTACAAGTTTTTCCAAAAAAGAAATAATTATATCTAAGGAAGCGGACGGTATATGTTCTGAACATTATATTGTAAAGGAAAATAATGGTCATATATCAATTTATAACATAGATGAAAATGATGCAGAGCATTTCGTAAAAAATACAGAAATACTAACAAAATATCTGCCAGAAGAAGATCAAGAAAGTTTAAAAAATGGGATTAAAATAATTGGAAAAAAAGATTTAAGTATCTTCTTAGAAGATTTTGAATAAAAAAGGCGAAACATTAAGTTTCGCCTTAGAGTCCTACTTTTTTAAATTCTTTAAATTTTCGAAATATCCTTTTGCATAAAATGAATTAAAGTACATAATTAATGAGAATATAGTCATTGCTAATCCTAAATAATAAATATATGTATCAAATCTATATGGTATATTAAAGTATGCAATTATAAAAGAAGAAACAATTGCAATGTAAAATAAAACAGTTGTAAGTTTTCCATACCATTTACTAGATACAACTAAATCTTTACCATAAAGGAAAGAAGCTCCTGCTATCATCATAAATTCTTTTATAAAAATTATGAACAATATCCATATAGGAATAATTGGTTCACCAGAAGATGTTGTTTTTAAAGATAAAGTTATTAAAATTGATAATTGAGTTGCTTTATCTGCTAATGGGTCTATTAGTTTACCAAAGTCTGTTATAAAATTAAACTTTCTTGCTATAAAACCATCTAATACATCAGTTAAACCTGATATAGTAAGAAGTATGAAAGCTATTAAATATTTGTTACACACAAGTGAAACTATAATAAATGGTATTAAAACAAACCTTGATAAAGTGAGTATATTTGGTATATTTTTCTTCATAATAACCTCCGTTTTTTTTTATATTATTCTACTACAAAAGATAATTCGTTATTTATACAATCTATATTAACTGTTTGACCATTTTTTAAATCTGATTTTAAAATTAAGTCTGATAATTCGTCTTCAACATATCTTTGTATAGCTCTTCTTAAAGGACGGGCACCATATTTTAAATCTGTGCCTTTTTCTAATAAGAAATTTTTAGCTGAATCAGATATGTTCATTATAATATCCTTATCTTGTAATGCTTTATTTGTATTTTGTAACATTAAATCAACAATTTGAAGTAATTCTGTTTTAGTTAATGCTTTAAATGAAACAATTTCGTCAATTCTATTTAAAAATTCTGGTCTAAATGTTTCTTTTAAACTATCTAAAACTTTATTGTTTATTGCAGTTTCATTATTATTAAATCCTATTGAATTAGTATTTAAATTTGAACCAACATTTGAAGTCATAATGATAATTGTATTTTCAAAGCTTACAGTGTTTCCTTGGCTATCAGTTAATCTTCCATCATCTAGAACTTGTAATAATAAATTAAATACATCTGGATGAGCTTTTTCTATTTCATCAAATAAAACTATTGAATAAGGTTTTCTTTTAACTTTTTCAGTTAATTGACCGGCATCATCATATCCAACATATCCAGGAGGTGATCCAATAAGTTTAGCTGTTGAATGACTTTCCATATATTCAGACATGTCTACACGAATTATTGAATTTTCGTCACCAAACATTTCATAAGCAAGTGATTTTGCAAGTTCTGTTTTACCAACACCAGTTGGTCCAACAAATATGAAAGAGGGTGGACGTTTAGTAGTTTTTAATCCAGCTCTATTACGTCTAATAGCTCTAGAAACAGATTTTACTGCTTCATCTTGACCAATAACTCTTTTATGAAGATTTTGCTCTAAATTTAATAATTTTTGTGTTTCTTCTTCAGTTATTTTCTTTACAGGAATTTTTGTCCAACGTTCAATTACATTTGCAATATCTTGCGTTGTTAAAGAAACAACTTTCATACTTTTATTTAAAGCATCAATTTGCTCTTGAAGTTTGCATTCACGCATTTTTAATTCAGCTGCTTTTTGATAATCTTCTGTAGAGTCAGCTTGAGCAGCCTCAGCCTTTTCAGCTTGAACATCTTGAAGTTCATTTTTTAGTACTTCCAATTCATATAAATCTTTATTGTTTAAATTTATTTCAGAGCAAGCTTCATCTAATACATCAATAGCTTTATCTGGTAAAAATCTATCATGTATATATTTTTCAGACATGATAACAGCCTGTTTTATAACATCTGTAGATATTTTTACTTTGTGGAAGTCTTCATAATATTTTTTTATACCATCAAGTATATTTACAGAGTCTGTAACAGATGGCTCTTCAACTAAAACTTGTTGAAATCTTCTTTCTAAGGCACTATCTTTTTCAATATATTTTCTATATTCTTTTAAAGTTGTAGTTCCAATTAATTGAATTTCCCCATTAGAAAGAGATGGTTTTAAAATATCTGCTGCATTCATAGAGCGTTCTGCATCACCAGCACCAATAATATTGTGAATTTCGTCAATTACTAAAATAATGTTTCCACAGCTTTTACATTCATCAATTATAGATTTCATTCTTGATTCAAATTGACCTCTAAATTGAGTACCAGCAATAACTGCAGTCATATCCAATAAATATACTTCTTTATTTAATAATTTGGCAGGAACATTACCATTGGCGATTTTTATAGCTAATCCTTGGGCAATTGCAGTTTTTCCAACACCTGGTTCACCAACAAGGCAAGGGTTATTTTTTGTACGTCTATTTAAAATTTGTATAACTCTTTCAAGCTCTTTATCTCTACCGATAACCATATCTAATTGATTATTTTTGGCTTTTAAAGTTAAGTTTGTTCCAAAATTATCTAAAGCTTTATGTTTTTTATTTTGTCTTTTTTCTGTTTTTACTTTTTTATTCGAATTACTTGCTGATTGTTCTGTATCATGTGAGTTACCAAATAATCCAGAAAATATTGAGCCTAAACTATTAGAATTATCACTATTTTCAGAGTCTTCAAAGTTTAGGTCAGGATTTTCAGACATGTCATTAAACATACTTTCAAATTGCATAGACATATTTTCTAAATCACTATCAGATAAGTTAGCTTGTTTGGCTAAAGCATCTAAAGGATTTATGCCTTGTTTTTTAGCACATTCGTAACATAGTCCTTCCATTTGACTGGCGTCATTTGATTTATTTATAAATATTACAGCCGCATTCTTTTTACAAACTGAACATAACATAATTATTAAATCTCCTATCTATATATAAATATCTATTATAATACATTAAAAATATTTTGTAGTCAAGGGGAAAAATTGGGATTGTATATAAAGAAATGCTTGAAAAAAATTCCGTGTTAGTATAATATATAGAAAAAGTTTTAAGGTAGGTAAAAATAAAATGGTAGACGTTAATAATGCAAAAAGAGTTTTTAAAGAATATGTATCAAATTATAATTTACAAGATGGGAAAATTGCTTTAAAAGTTGCACATATTTTGAGAGTATCAGAGCTAAGCAAAAAAATTGCAACATCACTAAATTTATCAGAAGAAGATATAAAATTAGCTGAACTAATAGGTTTATTACATGATATAGGCAGATTTGAACAAGTAAGAAAATACAATACTTTTATAGATAAAATAAGCATAAATCACGGTGAATATGGTGCAAAAATTTTGTTTGAAGATAATTTAATTGAGAAATTTAATGTAGATGAAAAATATTATAAGATAATTAAAACAGCAATATTAAATCATAACAGATCAAAAATTGAAGATAATTTAACAGAGCAAGAATTACTTCATTCAAAAATAATAAGAGATGCCGATAAATTAGACTGTTTTTATGTTCTATTAACAGATGACATAAAAAATACATATGGATGTTCAGCAGAAGATATGCAAAATGAAACTTTTTCAAAAGAAATAATAAGAGAATTTAAAGAAGACCATATGATAGATTATAAAAAAAGAGCGACATATGGAGATATATGGATTTCCCATATGGCATATGTTTTTGACTTTTATTATAAAAGTAGTTACATAGTAATAAAAGAAAAGGATTATTTAAATAAATTAACTCAAAAAATGAATTTTAAAAATCCACAGACAATACAAATGGCACAGGAAATATTACAAATTGCAAATGATTATATAAAATCTAAAATATAAATGGTTTATAGATTTCCACAAAATCTAAATATATTAGCAAGGACTGATGGTTAATTGGCTAAAAAACTAATAATTACAGAAAAGCCATCTGTAGCAATGGAATTTGCGAAAGCATTAGGTATAAATGTTAACAGAAAAAATGGATATATAGAATCTAATGAGTGGATAATAACATGGTGTGTGGGTCACTTGGTTACAATGAGTTATCCGGAAAAATATGATGAAAATCTAAAATTTTGGAGATTAGATACGCTTCCTTTTATACCAACAGAATGGAAATATGAAATAATTCCTGCTGTTCAAAATCAATTCAATATAGTACAACAGTTGTTACAAAGAGAAGATGTGGAAGAAATATACAATGCAGGTGACTCTGGGCGAGAAGGAGAATATATTCAAAGATTGGTTTTTATGATGGCAAAACCTAATCCGAAAGCAAAGATGAAAAGAGTTTGGATAGATTCGCAAACAGAGGAAGAAATAAAAAGGGGCATTAAAGAAGCAAAAGATTTATCAGAATATGATAGCTTATCTGATGCTGCATATTTAAGAGCTAAAGAGGATTATTTAATTGGAATAAATTTTTCAAGACTACTTTCAATAATATTTGGAAGAAGAATTGCAAAGCAAATAGATGAAGAAAAAGTTTCAATATCTGTAGGTAGAGTTATGACTTGTGTACTAGGAATGGTTGTATTAAGAGAACGTGAAATTGCTAAATTTGTTAAAACAACATATCATAAAATTGTAGGAGAATTTGGCGATACAGATAGCAGTTTCAAGGCCGAATGGAAAGTAACAGAAGATTCAAAAATGTTCAATTCTCCACAATTATATAACGAAACTGGTTTTAAGAAAATAAATGATGCTCAAAAATTTATTTTATCATTAAAAGATAAAAAAGCAATTGTTAAAGAAGTAAAAAAGACAAAGCAAAAAGAAAATGCTCCATTACTATTCAATTTAGCAGAAATACAAAATGAATGTACAAAACGATTTAAAATTAAACCTGATGAAACACTAGAAGTTATACAAAATCTATATGAAAAAAAGCTTGTAACATATCCAAGAACTGATGCCAGAGTTTTGTCAACTGCTGTAGCAAAAATAATTTCTAAAAATTTGAATGGAATTGCAAAAGGCTATAAAGATGAAGAAGTTCAGGGATATATAAAACAAATGGCTGAAGAAAAATATTCTACAAATATTGTAAAAACTAAATACGTAAATGATAGTAAAATAACAGACCACTATGCAATTATTCCAACAGGACAAGGCTATGAAAATTATGAAAAATTACCGGATTTACACAAACAAATATACAAAGTAATTGTAAAAAGATTTTTAGCAATATTTTATCCACCAGCAGAATTTAATAAAATTTCTGTAATTGTTACAATTGATAACGAACAATTTTCAACATCAGGAAAGGTGTGCACAAAAACAGGTTATTTAGACATAGCAAAAAATAAAAATGTAAAAGATCAGAATAAAGAAAATGAAACAGTACAAGATAACTTAGAAATTTTAACAAAATTAAAGAAAAATTCAGAAGTTGGAGTAATAAATTTCGAAACAAAAGACGCAGAAACATCTCCACCAAGTAGATATAATTCTGGTTCAATGATACTTGCAATGGAAAACGCAGGAAAATTAATTGAAGATGAAGAGCTAAGAGAGCAAATTAAAGGTGCTGGTATTGGAACAAGTGCAACAAGAGCTGAAATTATAAAAAAACTTGAAAAAATAAAATATATAAATATAAATGGTAAAACACAAATAATTACACCAACAGTTAAAGGTGAGGCTATATATGATGTTGTTAATATGTCAATGCCAGATATGCTAAACCCAAAACTAACAGCAAGTTGGGAAAAAGGTTTAGAGATGGTAGCCAAAAAAGAAATTGAATCAGCAGAGTTTATGGGAAAACTAGAAAGCTACATAAAAGCAAAAATAAATAAATTAGTTGTTAAAAGATAATAAAATAGGAGGTAAATATGTTTACAATAGGATGTCATTTATCTGCTTCAAAAGGATATTTAGCAATGGCTAAACAAGCAGTAAGTATAGGAGCAAATACATTTCAATTTTTTACAAGAAATCCAAGAGGTGGAAAAGCTAAGGAAATAAATGAAGATGATGTAAAAGCTTTTTTACAATACTCAAAGGAACATGAAATAAATAAAATTTTAGCACATGCACCATATACATTAAATGCATGTTCTGCTGATAGTGGAATACGTGAATTTGCAAAAAATACTATGGCAGATGATTTAAAAAGAATGGAATATACACCAGGAAATTATTACAATTTTCATCCAGGAAGCCATGTTGGACAAGGTGTAGAAGTTGGTATTGATTTTATAGCAGAAATGTTAAATGAAATATTAACAAAAGAACAAACAACAACAGTTTTACTAGAAACAATGGCTGGCAAGGGAAGTGAAGTAGGAAGATCTTTTGAAGAAATTAAAAAAATAATAGATAAGGTTGAATTAAAAGAAAAATTAGGTGTATGTTTAGATACTTGCCACATTTGGGATGCTGGATATGATATAGTAAATGATTTTGATGCGGTATTAGATGAATTTGATAATATAATTGGATTAGATAAATTAAAAGCAATTCATTTAAATGATAGTAAAAATGACAAAGCAAGCCATAAAGATAGACACGAAAAAATTGGTGAAGGAAAAATTGGATTAGAAGCAATAACTAAAATAATAAATAATGAGAGAATTAAGCAGTTACCATTTTATTTAGAAACACCTAATGAAATAGATGGTTACAAAAAAGAAATAGAATTATTGAAAAAGAAATTTAAAAATTAAAGCATGCTATACTTAATTCCAGGAGAGAGGGTTGACATAAACAACGATTTAATGGTATAATTTGTAATAAATGAAAAGAGGATGTTATATGGAGATTTTTAAAAATTGTCTTAGAAATATAATAAATAAACTGGAAAATGAAATTGAAAAAACAAATAAAGATTTAGAAAATTTAAATAAAAGTATTTCTTTGTCTATAGCGAAGGATAATGTAGTTATACTAGAAAATAGAATAAAACAGCTGAAAAGAAAAAAGATAGCTTTATTAAGATTAGAAAAAGTAAATAAAAAAATAATAAAAAAATTTAATATAGACAATGAAGAAATTAGCCCCAAAAAAAAGCAGGCAAATTCTAAAATTTGTAAAATAAAATGTAATAGCACAGATGCAAAGAAAAATATTTGCGAAACAATTACTATAGGAGATAAAATAGAATTATCAAAAGGAGAAATTTGTTTAACAGCAACTAATGGATATAATTATCAATTAAATAATAATACAAATATAAAGAAAAAATATTTTATAGATTTAATTGCGGTTGTAGATTATAAAGGAAAAAAGATAATTAAAAT
>PPYE01540337.1_pt1 | contig 20907 bp, 14 predicted proteins | sample 1559881 | NCBI WGS metagenome assembly PPYE01 (sample SAMN08240022, study PRJNA423297) | Human gut metagenome, whole genome shotgun sequencing project.
ACAATCAGCAGTTTAAAGATGCTGTTGATGTGACGGAAGTTTATCGTTTGTCCGATACCACCAATATAGATGTGAACCGCCAGAATGCGAAGGCTTATTGTATGCTGAAAGAGTACGGAACGGCGGTAAAACGCTATGAGTCATTAAAAGAACTGGGTGATCGTAGTTTTCTCACTCTTTACTATTTAGGTGTATCCCATTATGGGGATAACTGGTTTTACGGTGCATACGATAATCTGAAAGAAGCTTATCAAAAAAATCCGATGGATGTGAATGTGCTCTATTATCTGGCAAAAGCTTCGGCACGCACTTCTTGGAAAAAGGAGGGTGTGGAATATATGGAAGAAGCCTTCCGCATAGCAGTTCCTTCTGATAGTATGATGGTACGTCTTTATGACGGGTTGGTAGAATGTTACGATTATGCGGGGGATACAAAGAAAGAGGTGGAAGCCTTGGAGAAGTTATATATTTATACAAAGAAAAACTCCATCCTTTATAAAATAGCCTGTCTCTATGATTGGAAAGAAGATGAGAAGAATGCCATTCGCTATTATAGGAAATACATGGCTACAGTTCCCGAAGATCAGCGTTATGCCTTGGACGAAGACGGGAACCCGGTGGAAGACCGCATAACACTTTACCAGCAGGCATGGAAACGTATCAAAAAAATAAAGGAGGAAGGTTTCTTTAGAGGTGATATTCCGACAAAGTCATTTCCTGTAGAGAAAAAAGATACGTTGGCACTTCGTCATGCAAAATAACGGAAGTCATTTATATAAAAGTAAGAATATATGAAGAAAATTTTAGCTTTGGCACTCTTTGCAGTGGCTCTAGTGTCATGCCGGCAAACTATGCAGACCGATGGCTTTAAACTATCCGGTCATTTGGAAGGGCTTCAGGTTGGAGATACTCTTTTTCTTAAAACTTTTTTATTACCCGATTGGAAAGAAGACGGGACAGATACCATATTGGTGGAAAAGGAGGGGATTTTCTCGGCTTTTATTCCTATGGAACATACTACTTTTTATTTATTGACGCATCAGCCTAAAGTGGGTGAACCGTTACGGAGTTGTATTCGCGGAGCTGAGATTATAGCTCGCGTAGGTGATGATATAAAACTGGAAGGGTCTTTGGATTACTTGGGTGCGGTTCGTCATTCGGGTGGTTTTTATGACAATTCGTTGGTGGCTAGGTATGATAGCCTGACTGCATCTTCCAATACTGAAATGATTGATATCTTCAGTCAGATACTGAAATATCAGGATACAAAGCAAAATGATAGTGTGGCAAAATACGGGCAAATGTATAATGAATATCATCGTCCGCTAATGCTGAAGACTGTTCGTGATAGTCTGGCATTGAAAGTGAACGATATGGAATATGCCGCTTTTATGTATGCATCCGCTTTTGTTTTTGATGCTACTTATAAGGATGTGAAAGAGCGTTTGGCACAATTTACTCCAGAGGTTCAAAATTCATATTTTGGACAAATACTTGACAAGCAATTGCTTGTATTGAAGAATATTGAAGTAGGCTTTGCGCCAGCGGAGTTTACAGTGACAGATAAAGACGGCCGGAAGGTGTCTTTGTCTGATTATAAAGGCAAATATGTGTTGATTTATCATTGGGGATTATGTCCTGGTACTTTTTGGGTAAATCCTAAAATAACGGATCTCTATCAAAAATATCATGAAAAAGGTTTGGAGGTATTGGGATTTACCCGTGATGATTTGTTGAAATCGTTGCAGGGAAGTTCTGAAGAGTTTAAGAAAGATGAACGGGTACAGGGATTGCTAAGCCATCCGTGGACTACAGTTTACACAGAGGATGAGGGCAATGGCTTTATAGTGAAAGACCTTTATTTTTCAGGAGTTCCCATTCTTATGTTAATCTCTCCGGATGGTATTACTTTGGCCCGTGGATATACAAAGGCATACGAAGAAGTAAAGAATCTTTTGGATAGGAACTTGGGAAATAAGTAAGTATGTTTAAAAAAAAGATACAATGAAAAACTTTGGTATTTTACTGCTTGCTATGGTGAGTTGCTGCCTTTTGCAGGCAAAAGACAGGGTGGTTAAACAGCCGCCTTTCATCGCTCGTAGCTCTTCTACTATCGAGATAGACAGAGTGGTGGTTTCGGATACGGCAACCGTATTGGATGTAAAAGCCTTTTTCCGTCCTCATAATTGGATTCAGATAAGTAATGAAAGTTATTTGTTGGCTGATAATGGAGAGAAGTATCCGATTCGTTCCGGTAATGGAATTACCTTGGGCGAAAAATTTTGGATGCCCGATAGCGGTGAAGCTTCTTTTAGTCTTATTTTTCCGTTATTGCCCCCTACAGTGAAAGTGATTGATTTCATTGAGAGCGATTGTGAGGACTGTTTCAAGGTATGGGGAATCCATTTGGATGGTAAATTACCGGAATTGGATTTATCGGATGATGTGAAGAAACAGAAATTGAATTACGCTGAACCGTTGCCTAAGGCTGAATTGAAAGATGGCAAATCAGTGATAACCGGTCGTTTGTTAGACTATGAGAAGCACTATGTACTTCCGTTTTCTTGTAGGATTTGTGATTTGTTGACGGCAAAATTTGAGGATACTGAAATAAAGGTGAATGAAGACGGAACATTTCGGACAGAGATTGAACTTTGTGCTCCGACTACGGTCAGTTTTTCTGTGGGACGTGATATTTATTTTGACGTCTTTTTGGTTCCCGGTGGTGAATTGGATATGGCTGTCAACTTGCGTGAGTTGAGTCGTTCTGAAAGCAAATTGTTGAAAGGCAAGCGTGCTGGTGGAAAGAAAGTCTATTTTTCAGGTACCATGGCGGCTTTGAATGATGAAATGATAACCGATGATGAACATTTGATGGATGTATGGGGAATGGTTCATTGGAATATGAATGATTTATATAATATGACTGCCGGTCAGTATAAAGCTTATTGGTTGAAAAAATATGAAGAAACCAAATCCGCTATCTGTTCCGATAAGAAAAGAAGTCAGGCATACCGGGAGCTTTTATTGGCTCAGAATGATTTGCTTTGTACTTTGACATTGACCCGTGTAAGTTCTAATTTAGCCTATGCTTATGTGCAGTGCAGTGGATTACCGGCTCGTGAAGCTTATCAAAAGTTTAAACAACCGGAATTGAGTGATGATTTCTATGACTATATCCGGCAGTTGAATATACTGAACTCGCCTGTCATGCTTTATGCCAATGGTTATGCTGATTTGGTAAGGGGAATGGGCTATCTGAGGGTGAAGATGGATGATGAGTTGAGTGATATATTTGCGTTTATTCTCTCTTCCGATAAAGTTTCTGCTGAAGATGCTAAGATAATACGTGAGTTCAAGGCTGATACAGATACCGGAAAAACATCTGTCTATCAGGAAAAAATGGGCGAATTGCGAATAAAATACGATGAATTGTTTAAAGAATTCAGTTCTATGCAGCAAGACTATATTTTGAAAAAGATTATAGCCGGATATTTGGGCACAGACCAAGGACTTTTTTTCGACTTGCAGAAAATGATGAAATATGCTCAGAAAATCAGTGACTTCACTCCATTGACTGTACATGATTTTGAGGAGATACGGAAGATGAGTGACCCTTATTATCTCGGCAGACTGACAAAGATGAACAACCGTCTTTTGGAAACGATTGAAGCTAATAAGAAAAAGAAAGGTTATACCGTTAATGAATCCGGAGAAGTAAAAGATGAAGATTTATTTTATTCCATCATTTCTAAATTTAAGGGTAAGGTGGTTTTGGTCGATTTTTGGGCGACTTGGTGCGGTCCTTGCAAAATGGCTATGAAACAGATGAAACCGATGAAGAAAGATCTTGAAGGTAAAGATATTGTATATGTTTTTATTGCCGGAGAGAACTCGCCCAAAGAAACGTGGGATAACATATAAAATGAATAAGAATCTGTAGATGCTGTTGGGAAGTAAGCATTTACAGATTCTTTTTTTTGATTGCATCTTTTCTTTGGCTATATTGATTACAGATTTTCTCCGCTGATTTATTGGGTGGCTTTTCATAATGTAGAAATCTGACTTTCTATGATGTTTTTTTTCTTTGTTTAAAAAATAAAATAATATTGCTTCTTTTCTTAACTATTAATAATATATTTGTGCAGATTTTGTATGCGATGTCGGAAAAAGAACTGATTATATTATTAAAAAATGGAGATGAAAAGGCATTTACAACTTTGTATAGATTGTATTGGTCTAAAGTTTATAATTTCTCTCGTCTGTATTTGTCTTCCATAACAGAAGTTGAGGAAGTGGTGCAGGAAGTGTTTGTGAAAGTGTGGGAGACACGTGATTTTTTACGTGCGGATGATAATTTTAAGGGATATCTTTTTATTATTACACGCAATCTTATTTTTAATCAGTTTCGTAAAAGTTTCAATGAGAATGCCTATAAACTTACGGTGTTGAGTGCTGCAATGGATTATTATGATATGGAAGATGAGCTAAGTGCAGCTGATTTAAAAGAATTTATTAAAAGGATGGTGGGTGAGTTGCCACCTCGTCAACAAGAAGTTTTTAAGATGAGTCGTGATGAACATCTGACCTACAAAGAAATTGCTACTCGGTTGAATATCAGTGAGAAAACAGTAGAACGACATATTAATGAAGCAATCAAGTTCTTAAAGAAGAACATTATGCTTTATCTGATTTTTATCTTTTAAATAATCATAGTTTATTTTTTTTTAGCAAAAATGTATCCTTGCATTGGGGGTATGTCTTTTTTGGCGTGTATTTATAGTAAGTACAGGGGAAATTTATGGATGAATTTCCGTAGGGTATCAAATAAAGGATGAAAACAAAGAACGAAGATATTATAAGAAAGCTGTTTGAAAGCAAATGCTCTTTAAGCCCGGAGGAGCGTGCGGCATTGAATAACTATGAATATGTAAATGATACTTTTCATAGACAATGGGAAGAAATGTCCGAAGAGGCAGTGGATTTGGTGAGGGAAGAAAAGATACTGAATGGTATTATGAAGAAAGTAAGAGGGCGGAGGTTTCCTTTTATAAAGAAATCCTTTTATAAATATGGAATGGCTGCGATGATTGCAGTATGTATGGTGCTTTCAGCTTTGTTGTTGATGAAAAATAGTGGTGAAGAAATTATATATGTAGTGAATACCGGATACCAATCAATGGATTCCGTGAGATTGGCTGATGGTACAAAGGTTATGTTGAATGCAGGCAGCCGGCTTACTTATCCAAAAGAGTTTTCTGGGGAGAAAAGGGAAGTACAGCTTTCGGGACAAGCCTTTTTTGAAGTGACGCCTGATAAAACACACCCTTTTGTTGTAAAAACCCAGAAAATGGACGTGACTGTGTTGGGTACTTCTTTTGAAGTGTTTAGTTATGATGGTGATGAGGAGGGCGAAACTGTATTGTTGACTGGAAAAGTAAAAGTGGAAGTACTTGAAAGTAATCAACAGAAAGGCGGAAGTTATGTTTTGAAACCGAACGAAAAGTTGACATATAGCAAGACTGATGGCATTAGTCTCACTACTATTGACGCGGATGCTTATTCATCTTGGCGGCAAGGAAAAAGAATGAGCTTTAAAAATGAGACATTAGAGATGATTTTGGAACGGTTGGAAAAATGGTATGGACAAAAGATTGAATGTGCCCCCCATATTGCCAGACATTATCGCTTTACTTTTACGATGCACAGCGAATCATTGGATTTGATTTTGAATTATATTTCACACAGTGCGCCATTAAATTATAGATTAATAAGTAATGATCATTATATCATAGAAGAAATGAAATAGTAATTATAAAAATGATAGTATGAAAAACAATTGTGAAAACTACTGTAGACAGGCTTGACTATCCATAGCCTCTATCACTGTATTTTGAAAATCATGTTGATTTTAGTCTAATAAAGAATTATGTATTTATGAAAAAAACGAACCAGCGGTTATTTTATCCGCAAAAAGTAAAAAGGCAACTTTTTTGTGCCTTAGTGGCGTGTGCTGTTTGTGCAATACCTGTTAATGCCCAATCTGGTACCATCTCATTGAATAAGTCAAATGTTTCCATGCATACGATTATGCAGGAAGTGGAAGGACAAAGTGACTATACTTTTTTCTATAATGACAATCAGATCAAACTGGACAAAAAGGTTTCAGTAAAGGCTCAGAATGCTACTATTGAACAAGTCTTGGCCCAGATGTTTAAAAATTCTGGTTATACTTATAAGATAGTAAATAATCAGATCATTGTGTCAAAGGCGAATGCCGTGGCTGCTGTAGAAAAACAACAACAGCAGCAGGCAAAGAAAGTGACCGGTTGTGTGAAAAATGCTTTGGGAGAGCCTATCATCGGTGCTTCTGTAGTAGAGAAAGGGGCTCCGACCAATGGTACGATTACCGATTTCGATGGTAACTTTACATTGACAGTCTCGGGTAATGAATTGCAGATTAGCTATATCGGCTATCTTCCTCAAGTGGTAAAAGTGCAATCTGGAGTTACTTCTTATAATGTAACGTTGAAAGAAGACACGAAAACACTGGATGAAGTGGTAGTGATTGGTTACGGTACTCAAAAGAAAGTAAACTTGACCGGTGCTGTTGCTTCTGTCAGTACAGATGATATCAAAGACCGTGTGCAGACTAATGTTTTGTCTGCCGTACAAGGAACCGTTCCCGGTGTAACTATTATTTCTCGTCCGGGTTCAACACCTTCTATTAATTTCCGTGGTCGTGGTAATTTGGGAACTTCTGCTCCATTATATGTGATCGATGGTGCTATTGCAGATGCTACGGTATTTTCCAATCTTGATCCGAACACGATTGAGTCAATTTCATTCTTGAAAGATGCTGCTTCCTCGGCCATTTACGGTTCTCGTGCAGCCTATGGAGTTGTATTGGTTACGACTAAAGGAGGAAAGGCAGAGAAAATGAATGTGGCTTATAGTGGATATGTCGGAGTCAAAACTCCGACTTATTTACCGGATGTCCTTGATTCATGGGATTATGCGACCTTATTAAATGAAGCTAAATATAACGCCAATCCTTCAGGAGGAAAAAATCAGGCTTATACGAATGAAGAAATCGGATGGTTTAGAGATGGCAGCAATCCCGATTACTATCCAAATACGAATTGGGCTGATCTGGTATTGGACAAACATGTGCTGACTACCCAACATTCTTTGAACTTTAGCGGAGGCAGTGAGAAAGTACGTTTCTTTAGCAGTGTGGGCTATGTATTTAATGATAATTTCATGCCGGGGGTTACTGACGATCGTTATAATCTGAATCTTAACCTTCAAAGTGATGTCACCAAATGGCTGACTTTGAAAACCGGAGTGAAGTATATTCGTAATAGTTCCGATACAAAAAACGGCACTCCATGGATTGCCAATTTTGTTTTGGTTCCTTCTATTATGGTGGCTCAGCAGTCTAATGGCGAATGGGGTAGTATAGCCGGAGGTAAGGATGCAACACAAACCTTTATGAATAGTAATCCACTCCGTACGCTTAGTTTTGACAACTGGAGCAAAAGTACTACGGAAAATACCATGTATGATTTGGGTTTTGATTTGAAACCTATTGAGAACTTGGTCATTTCGGGACAATTGGATTATAAGCGTTATGAATATAAAAGCAAGAGTTATTCGGCTGAGTATCCTGAAGTAGTACATTTTGAAACAGGAAAGGAAATTCCCGGTACGGGCAACAGTAGTCCGAACTCAATGAGTATGTATTGGATCAGCAACAGCAATATGATGACTACTCTTACTGCCAAGTATGATTTGAAACTGGGACAACATGCGGTGAATTTTCTGGTTGGTACATCCTACGAGCATTATAAGTATGAACGGTTATATAGTAAACGAACAGATTTTGTAAGCGATGGTCTGGAAGATATAGAACAAGGTAATAATATTTCAAAAGATTTACCTGATGGACGTGGTATTGTGGAGAGCAAAATGCTTTCTTACTTTGGTCGTATAAACTATTCATATAAAGACCGTTACTTGTTTGAAGCCAATCTTCGTGCTGATGCTTCCTCGCGTTTCCATAAGGACAACCGTTGGGGATGGTTCCCTTCTTTCTCCGCCGGATGGCGTATCAGCGAAGAATCGTTCATGAAACCGATAGCTTGGCTGAATAACTTGAAACTGAGAGCTTCGTATGGTACGTTGGGTAATATCAACAATGTAGGATATTATGACTATTTTGAATTGCTGAGCAGCAATGCAAATTATAATTTTAATGATGAGCCGGTGAAGGGGGTGCTTGAAGCGCAGATTACTAACAAGACTTTGGGTTGGGAGACTGTAGCTTTGGCGGACTTCGGTTTGGATGTAGATTTGTTCGATAATAAACTAAGTGTGACTGCCGATTATTATATCAAAAATACTAAAGATATCTTGTTGGGCTATAACGTTCCGGCAGAAACGGGTATTTGGACAAAACCGGTTATGAATTTGGCCAAAGTCCGTAATACAGGTTTTGAATTGGCAGCAACCTACCGCAATAAGATTGGTGACCTGTCTTATTCTGTAAGTGGTAACATTGCTACTAATAACAATGAAATCGTAACCTTGGCCGGATCAGACAATATGATACAGAATGGTGGAGATGTAGTCAGATATATTCTGAAAGAAGGAGAAGCCATCGGTTCTTATTATGGCCTGGAAACGGATGGACTGTATACCCAGGAAGAGATTGATGCGGGACATTATTATAAATACGGACGCAAGCCTAATGCCGGTGACATTAAGTATGTACCCCAGCGTGAAAATGTGGAATGGGGAGATGACATTACCGATGATGACCGCACTATTATTGGCAAAGATGTACCCGATTTTACTTATGGTATAAATATCAATTTGCAATGGAAGAATTTTGAATTGTCGGCATTTGGCCAAGGCGTTTCCGGTACCAGTGTGGCTTTTGAGTCAGAACAGGTGTTTGCCTTTATGTTGAATTCTAATCCGAGAAAGTATCATTTAAGTCGTTGGAATGAAGATAATCCGAATCCAAATGCAGCATGTCCCCGTTTGTATGGAGGTAATTACTATGATGAATATAATAAGCATTTCTCTGATTACCAGTTGTTTGATGCCGATTACTTCCGTATTAAGACCATCAGCTTGGGATATATGGTTCCGAAGGATGCGGTAACTCGTTGGGGATTGTCTTCCCTTAAATTCTTCCTTACCGGCGAGAACTTGTTTACCTTCCGTGCCGACAAAGACATGAAGGACTTTGATCCCGAATCCTCTACCGGACGTGGTATCAGTGCTTTTGGTGCTAAATCTGTAGCCTTTGGTGTTAACGTATCATTCTAATTCAAAAAAATAAAATTATGAAATTCAACATTAAATATATCACATTTTCTGCACTGCTGTGTGCATCTATGGTTTCATGTGATTTGGACGTTGTTCCACCTTCTGATATATCTACCGAGACTTTCTGGAAAAACGAGAAAGATGCTTGGAATGGATTGAACGCGTTGTATGCAGAACTCCCGGGCATGGATATCTGGGATGAAATGTATACCGATAACGCGCATAGCCATAAACCGTGGGAAGGTCCCTATGAGTTGGTACAAACCAATGGTATCACGGCAGGGAATGATTTTGGTTATGGTTATAGTACAGTCCGCATAGCCAATAATTTTATCATCAATGTAGATAAATGTGATATCAGTGAAGGACTGAAGGAACGTATGAAGGCAGAAGCCCGTTTCTTCCGTGCCTGGCAGTATTTACAACTGACTACGAAGTTTGGCAAGGCCTATCTTTTTACTGATGTGCCCGAATATAATGCACCTTATGCAAAACGCGATCCGGCAGAAAAAGTACAGGCTTTTATTTTGAGCGAGCTGAATGAAATAGCCGAAATACTTCCTGATGAATATGATGGCAGTTATTTGTATGAGTCAAGCCGTATTACCCGTGCCGCTGCTTTGGCTTTGCGTGCCCGCGCTGCCCTTTATTTCGGTAACTATATAGAGGCTGAGGCTTCTGCCGGCAAAGTGATATCGGAAGGACATCATTCCTTGTTCCGTGTAACTTCTTTGAATGCGGCACAACAGCAGGAAGCTGATGAAATGGAGAAATATATTGATTTTGCTGAAGTGGGTATTGACAAAGACAAGTTTGTAAAAGGATTGTTCAGTTATGAAACCTTGTGGCACAAAGAGAATGCCAATCCGGGTAATCCTGAATATATCCTGACACGTGAATACATGGCAGATGATAATAACTGTGATTGGACTCGTTATACATATATTCGTCCCAGTCAGATGGGATCTGGATACTCTTCTTTTGAGCCCATGCAGGATCTGGTGGATGCCTATTGGAGCATTGATGGAAAAACTCTTCCTGAAATTCCTTCCGAAGAAACCAGACGTGCACGTTTTGCCGATATGTGGATGAAGTATTTTGCAGAGCCGGTGGGAGAAACTTATAAATCGGTTGCTCCGGCAGTGTTCCGTGAAAAGGTGCCTACATTGGACATCAAGTCAATCCCTTATATGCAGGAGTTCCGTAATCGTGACAGCCGTTTGTATGCTTCTATTTTATTTCCATTGAAAGGATGGCAGGAAACGGACTTCTCCGGTGATTTCTATTATATGTGGGATCCTTTGAAAGCCGGATCAGATGGAAATGAATCTTGGACCGGATATAATTACCGTAAGTTGGTTTCTCTTACTCCTTATCAAGGTTGGCAGAGTGTGGAGGATTATCCGATCATTCGCTATGCTGAGGTTTTGTTGACTTATGCTGAAGCTCGTGTACAAAATAATGGTTGGGATGAAAAAGTTCAGCATGCTTTGAATGATTTGCGCGACCGTTGCGGTATGCCCAATGTTCCGAACAGTCTGTCAAAAGATGCGGCTCTTGAGTTGGTACGCAATGAGCGTCGTATTGAGCTGGCAGCCGAAGGTCATCGTTACGATGATATACGTCGTTACGGATTGGAATATTGTCGTGAGGCGATGAATGGCGAAAGTACAGCACCTTGTGGAGGATTTGATCCGGTGAAAAAAGAATGGCAAAAATATGTTGTAATAGATAAAGTATGGGGAGATCGTTTGCTCCTGATGCCTATTCCGACTTCTGCCATGGACGTGAATCCGCTGTTGAAAGATGACCAAAACCCTGGATACTAATGTTTTCTGTTTTCTTCAACTTTTTTGAATAAACAATGAAAAAGGCTTGTTTTTCCATGTCCAATGGACAGCAAGCCTTTGTTTATCTTTCTGAATGACAATGAATGGAAATACATGGATTCTAAAAAAATCACTTCCACTAGGGGGGGAAGGTCCTTTATAGGCGTATTTATTATGTGTTCGTGCATAAACCGATTCATTTATTATTTATTTATAAAACAATTATCATGAAAAAAATCAAACTATTACTCGTAGCCGGCGCATGTGTTGTGCTGAGTGCATGTTCACCTCAGGCTCCTACTGTTCATACGACCGATAAAGGTACGCAATGGGAGTGGAACGAGGGAACTATTGTTGTAAAAAGCCCCGAACGTCCTGCCGGACAAAAAAGCGTGATCGGACTTACTGCTCCTAAAATGGAGGTGGTGCGTGTAGGCTTTGTTGGCTTGGGAATGCGTGGTCCCGGAGCTGTATCGCGTTTCACCCATATTCCCGGCACCCAAATCGTGGCGCTTTGTGATTATGACCCTAAACGTGCGGAAGCATGCCAGAACATTTTAAAGAAAGCTTCTATGCCGAAAGCGGCAATCTACTCGGGTGAGACAGGTTACGAGGAACTTTGTAAACGTGATGATATTGATTTGGTATATATCGCCGCAGACTGGTTGCACCACTTCCCCATTGCCAAATGTGCATTGGAGAACGGCAAGCACGTAGCCATCGAGGTACCTTCTGCCATGAACCTGCAGGAATGCTGGGATCTTGTCAACTTGAGCGAGACAACACGCAAGCACTGCTTCATTCTGGAAAACTGCTGCTATGACTGGTTTGAGATGAATACGCTGAACATGGCGCAGAACGGTGTGTTCGGTGAGGTAATCCGCGCACAAGGAGCTTACATCCACAACCTCAGCGATTTCTGGGATTATTACTGGAAAAACGGTGAAAACGATAAACTGGGCTGGCGTCTGGAATTCAATATGCGTCATCGTGGTGATGTGTATGCTACACACGGCCTTGGCCCTGTGGCACAAGTTTTGGATATTCACCGTGGCGACCGTATGAAGACACTGACTGCCATGGATACCAAATCAGTAGTAGGAAAAGGATTGGTAGAAGCCAAAACAGGTTCAGAATGCACTAATTTCCGTAATGGAGATCACACTACGACTATGATTCGTACCGAAAACGGTAAAGTGATCGAAATACAACACAATGTAATGACTCCGCAACCCTATAACCGTTTGTATCAATTGACAGGTGTGAAAGGGTTCGCCAACAAATATCCTACAGAAGGCTACGCATTGGGAGCTGATCAGCTGAGTGCTTCAGGAGTACAACCCAAGGTGGACAATCTCAGCTCACACGGATTCCTGCCACAAGCTGAAATGGATGCTTTGGTTGAGAAATACCAGCACCCTATTCTGAAGAAGTATGGTGAAATAGCCAAAGAGGTAGGCGGACACGGGGGTATGGACTTTATCATGGACAGCCGTCTGGTATATTGTTTGCAGAATGGTCTGCCTCTGGATATGGATGTGTATGACCTTGCCGAGTGGTGCGCACTTGCCGAACTGGGTGAGATATCTATGGACAATAACTGCGCTGCCGTAGAGTTCCCCGACTTCACTCGTGGAGAATGGAACGTGGTGAAAGGCTACAAGCACGCTTATGCAAGCCCGGAAGAAGAGCAGGCAAGTATGGAAAAAGCCAAAGCATTCACCGCTAAACTGAAAGAACAGGGAGCCAAAGAGTGGGCGACGGAAGCTGACAAATAATGTAGCATTAAAGTGAAGTGTATCGAGTTTATGTTGTTCTTAAGCATCTGCTCCAGACTGGAGGACGGGTGGTGTGGATGCTTGGAACAAGGTGAAAGGATATCATGACACTTTCTAAAATAATTTTATAACATTCTATTTAAAAATAGTAACAAGGATAAGGAAAGGGGGAGTGCAGCTGGGCTGCATTTCCTCTTTGCTATTATTAGAAAGACGTTGCTTTCAAGCCTTTTTCATGCTTGTGTTTTGTTTCAAGTCTATGTTAAAAGAATTTAAACAAATCTGATTAATAGATTGGGCTATTTCCTTTCACTGTATCTTTAAACTTCAATACGATTAATTCTTAATTCTAACTGAAAATGAAATTATTATCTGTTTTATCATTGAGTCTGGTGTTATCGTGCACCACTCTTTCTGCTCAGAAAGTCTATGAAATCTCTGCTTTCGGTCTGAAAGCCAATAGCAGTAAAAATGCCTCTCCGGTTCTTCAAAAAGCGCTTGCCAAGATAAAGGCGGAATATAAGGAAGGTGAGAAGGTAATCCTCCGTTTTCCCGAAGGGCGTTATGAATTTCATGAAAAAGGAGCCGCTGTGCGCGAGTATTATATTTCCAATCACGACCAAACGAATCCCAAGAAAGTAGGTATCGCATTAGAGGACATGAAGAATCTGACATTAGACGGGCAAGGTTCCGAATTTGTATTTCACGGCAGGATGTTGCCTGTTTCCTTGTTGCGTTCCGAAAACTGTCTGTTAAAGAACTTCAGCATCGATTTCGAGAACCCCCATATTGCCCAGGTGAAGATCGTAGAAAACGATCCGCAGGATGGAATTGTTTTTGAACCGGCTCCGTGGGTCGATTATCGCATTGCTAAAGATTCCATATTCGAGGCTTATGGTGAAGGATGGACCATGAGACACTCGTGGGGAATTGCTTTTGACGGGGATACCAAACATCTGGTTTACAATACCAGTGACATAGGTTGTCCGACGAAAGGAGCCAGTGAGGTGGCTCCGCGCCGTATCCATGCTCCGGGGTGGAAAGATGCCCGCCTGGTGCCGGGGACAGTGGTGGCCATGCGTGGCTGGGGACGTCCTACACCCGGTATATTCCTTTCCCATGATGTCAATACAACGATTGAGAATGTGAAGGTACATTATGCGGAAGGCATGGGATTGTTGGCACAGCTTTGTGAAAATATTACACTTGAGAAATTTGGCGTATGTTTGAAAGGGGATGCCGATCCGCGTTATTTTACCACGCAGGCAGATGCGACCCATTTTTCCGGTTGTAAGGGTAAGATTGTGTCTTGCAACGGGTTGTATGAGGGGATGATGGATGATGCCATCAATGTACATGGCACTTATTTGAAAGTGGTGAAACGGGTGGACGACCGTACCTTGGTGGGCCGCTATATGCATGGTCAGTCGTGGGGATTCGAGTGGGGATGCCCGGGTGATGAGGTGCAGTTTATCCGTTCGAATACGATGGAACTGGTCGGAAAACAGAATAAGATCATTTCTATCCGTCCTTATGACAAAGAACAGACCGAAGGCGCGCGAGAGTTCCTGATTACGTTTCAGGAACCGGTAGACCAGGTAATTAATGAACAAAGTGGTTTCGGAATAGAGAACCTCACATGGACTCCTGAAGTTTTGTTTTCCGGCAATGTGATCCGTAATAATCGTGCACGCGGTTCTTTGTTCAGTACCCCGCGCAAGACTATCGTCGAGAATAACTTGTTTGACCATACTTCGGGGGCTGCTATTCTGCTTTGCGGCGATTGCAACGGTTGGTTTGAGACCGGTGCCTGCCGTCATGTCATTATCCGTAAGAACCGTTTTGTAAACGCGCTGACTAATCTGTTCCAGTTTACCAATGCGGTTATCTCCATCTATCCGGAGATTCCCGACCTGAAGGGACAGCAGCAATATTTCCACGGCGGACCCGAGGGTGGCATTGTGATTGAAGACAATGAGTTTGAAACCTTCGACGCTCCTATTCTTTATGCCAAGTCTGTCGATGGGTTGGTCTTCCGCAATAACACCATTAAGTTGAATACGGAATACAAACCGTTCCATCCTAACCGGAACCGCTTCTGGCTGGAAAGGGTGACGAATGTGACGATTGCCGAATAAATATTTTCCCCTTGTTTGCAGAGATGTAGTTACAGGCGGAAGAAAGTCTGAATAGTAAGATTAGATAAAGTTATCAGCTGTAAGGGTGGAAATTTCCTCCTTTACAGCTGATTTTTTTATCGGTCTTATCTTATTGTTTTTTCCCTGTCAGTTTCATGAATCCTAGCCTTGTTGTATAGATAAAATATTTACTAATTTGATTTAGACAACAAGAATTATATTGCTATCTTTGGCAGGATAAAACTAATATTGAATATGAAAAATTGGGTTGTAAAGCTGTTACTGTTACTTTTCATTCCTTCTTTTGTGGGAATTTTGTTTACCGTTATCCTGGGTTTTAATCCGGGTGGTTGGTTACAAATTGCGACGTATGCTTTCCCTCCGTTACTCACTCTCGCCGGAGGGGCTTTTATCGTTGCTTCAAGATGGAAAGTCCCTTTCCTTATATTAATGGCGGTTGCAAGTATGGCCTTTAATATGCCTTTACAGAACTGGCTTTTTTATTCGGCAGATGAAGTGGTGCGTTATCATGCTGTTACCGATTTATATAATTTGGAGAATAATGCTCTGTATTTTACTTTAGGCATGAGAAAGGACAAGCCGTTGTATGTTATGAGCGTTGTATTTTTGATTTAGATGATTATCAGAAAGCCATTGATCGGTCCCGCTGTAAACTCCACCATCCTCAAGCTCCGATTATACGACCTTTGTATTCACAGTTCATTACCCGGCAGGAATGGAAAGGAATCTTTTTGAATGTTGCATGGATTGTACTTTCTGTACTGATAGTACTGGGGGTAATTCTGAATTATCAGGCAGACAGGAGGAAAGCATAATATCGGAACAGACTGTATGAAGGGTACTTTATGAATATTATGATCTTCATGCATGAGGCCTGTCAGTACTATTGGTAAATTCTAGAATGATGTTTTCTTTATATAAAACTTTCCCCGGAGTAGCAGCACCTTTTCCTCGCGGAACTTGCAGCGGTAAGGGTTGAGGTGTTTCATTACCGACTTGCCGTTCAGATAGATTTCGATACCGTTTCCGGCACCTACATCTACTAGAATATCTTGTGCTTTGGGCGATTCTACCTGCTGCATCAGGAAGTAACTTTCCAGAATATTGCTGGGGAACATGGCTTTTTCCTCATTCACTTCTTTCCATTGTCCTTTTCTTACCGGTGCTTTGTCGGGATCAGTATGGATGGTGGCAGGAGCATCGAACAATCCGCTGCCCGGTCCGCAGAAGTAACGCTGACCCCATACGGTCTTGGAAGGCAGGTTTAATGCCTGTGCCTTGCCTGCGTCAAGGGTTACTGTGTAAGGTGTTCCATCTACTTCAACCAGTAATTCCTTACCGTTCTCCTGCGGAGTATAGGTAAATTCCAATGCGTTGAGGTTGGATTTGTTGATGCTCCATTGATAGCTCACCGTACTGCGGTAGTTGCTGTAATAATCGAAACAGGAATAACTATAATTGGGAGTGCGCTGTGCAGCCATAGGTTGCGGTTTCACCGGTTGGTCGAACGTGGCGCAAATCACTTGGATGTCTTTTCCGTATGCGTCGGCGGGCAGTGTGAAGATCATCTCCTGTCCTTTCTGAATAGCTTTAATGTCTGCTTTTTGCAGTTTGCATCCCGGCACGTTCAAAGTGATTTTACCATCGGCAGGGCGGTTGCCTGATAAGATGAGGTAGAGGTTATTGCCTTTGCGGGTAATGGTTCCCCATTCGAATTGCTCACGGAAAGGAGAGGCTTCTGTGCCATAAATGGCTTCACCGTTTTTCTTCAACCAGATACCGATTTCTTTCAGCACCTCTCTTTCAAAGGGTACTACGGAACCGTCACCTTTGGGACCGATGTTCAGCAGGAAGTTTCCGCCATGGGAAACTACATTGATCAGGCTGCGTAGTTTTTCCATCGCTTTGGTGTGAACGTCCCCCCTTTTCTGCCAGGAACGGTAGCTCCAGGTTTCATCGAACATGGAAGCTGCTGTTTGCCATGCGGTCTGCAAGGAGCCTTCGGGGTATGTGTTGTCTGCCATGACACTGAAGTCATACTGATCGTTGCCCAACCGGCCGCTTACCATACAGTCTGGTTGCAATCTGTGCACCAGTTGATACAGTTCCTTGCTTTGTTCAGGAGTGTTGGAACCCATGTCAAACCAAAGTTCGGAGATGGGACCGTAGTTGGTCAACAGTTCGGTAACTTGGGCTTTGGTGAATTCATGATGCTGTGGGGTGATGAAATCACAGTTATGGCTGGAGATAGGATAGGCTTGTGGAAAATGCCAGTCTATCAGTGAGAAATAGATGCCGAAGTTGATTCCATCCTCGGGTGACGGGGTTGCCTTCCCATACGCCTCCCAGTTCGGAATAAAGACCGAAGTGGATGAACATGGAATACTTGTTCTGATGCCATTTCTCAAATGCTTTTTCCGAGATTTGGGCTGTTGCACCCAGGCTTATGACACAAGCCATGATGAAGGTTAGTAATTTTTTCATGATTGTAATTAGTGGTTAACTGAATGAATATATTGCATAATTTCTGTTTGTTGGTCGGGATGGAACCACACGATGTCTTTGTCCCGTTTGAACCAGGTCATCTGTTTACGAGAGTAAATGCGGGAATTTTGCTTGATTTTCCCGATAGCGAATTCCAATGTCCATTCTCCGTCCAGATACTTGAACATTTCTTTGTATCCTACGGTATTGAGCGAGTTCAGATGCCGGAAAGGATATACCTGCCGGGCTTCTTCCAGCAAGCCGTCCTGCATCATGATGTCCACGCGGCGGTTGATGCGGTCATACAATTCTTCGCGGTCGCGGGTTAATCCTATTTTGATGATGCGGAAAGGGCGTTCCTTGTGAGTACGGGTACGGAAAGAAGTATAAGTTTTTCCGGTCATGTAGCATATTTCCAATGCATGTATTACTCGTTTGGGATTTTTCAAATCCACTATTTTGTAATACTCGGGGTCCAGCAGCCTTAGTTCGGCGCACAGAGTGTCCAGCTCTTCCTGTTCGTAACGTCGTAGCATCAGCTGGCGTGTTTCATTGTCTACAGTGGGGATATCATCTATGCCTTTGCAAATGGCATCTATATACATCATGGAACCTCCGGTCAGTATTACAGTGTCATGGTTTTGGTATAGGATTTCCAGTTGTGCCAGTACGTCTGCTTCGTATTGTGCGGCGCTGTAATAATCTGTTAGCTGTAATGTTCCGACAAAATAATGAGGAACACGCGCCAGTTGCTCGGGGGTAGGGGCGGCAGTTCCTATCTTCAGGTCTGCATACAATTGGCGTGAGTCTGCCGAAACAATGGAAGTCCGGAAGTGTTCGGCAATGGAAAGGCTTAGTTCGGTCTTTCCTACACCGGTAGGGCCGATAAGGACGATAAGGGTGTCAGGCATGGTGTTTATAAAAAGAGAGGGGCGGACGTGTAACGTCCGCCCCCGTTAAGATTAATAGTTTTCTTGCTCATAAGGGTCCGGTGAGGAGGCACCGCCCATATCAAATCCTTCGGGATCAAAGTCTTCCATATCGAAGTCCTGGTCGCCGTAGAAATTCTCGTCTATATCCAGATTTCCGCTATTGCTTTTTGCCATCATTTCGTCAAAGTCGACGGTTTGTTTCGGGGCTTCTCCGGCTTTGCGCGAACACACTGCTTTGTCAAGGTCTTTGCCGGTGATGATTTCCGACAGTTCAATGAAAAACACTCGTTCTGCCAACGGGTCGAATACATACAGCAATTTTTGCTTTTCGTCTTCCACCAAATCACTCAAGCGGGTTTCTCTCATGATGTAGCTGTCTTCTTCCGAACTGCTTCCCATATCTTCCAGTGTGATTTCCTGGTCTTTCTCCCAGTCGTCATCACAAATGAAGAAAGAGGTCATCTGGTCATCTTTATATCCTGCCGCTTTCAATATTGCTTCGTGCAAATCAAAGAAAGTTGCTTCCGAGTCTATCTTTATTTCTCTTATAAAATCATCGACTTCATCAGAGATTAGTGTAAATCTGTAAATCATATATTTATACTGTATATACTATATAACTTTTTTTTCGTGCAGTAAAGTTATAAAAAACTTTGTTATCTGATGATACCTCTTTGAGAATTTTCTATGAAAGAAATAATATGAGAATCCGCGGCGGCGGAGTCCTACGATATTGATTCCTGCGTAGGCAATGGGTTCGCGCCCTGCTATAATATAAGGAGGAATGTCCTTGCTGAAACGTGAACCGCCCTGTACCATTACATAACCGCCTACCCGGCAGAATTGGTGCATCAATACGGCGCCGCTGATAATGGCGTTATCATCAATGATAATTTCACCTGCCATCTTGGTGGCATTGCCTATGATGCAACCGCTGCCTATGATGGCATCATGTGCTACGTGTACCCCTTCCATCAACAGGTTGTTACTGCCCACTATGGTTTTGCCTTTAGCCGCTGTACCACGATTGATGGTTACATTCTCGCGAATGGTGTTGTTATCACCTATTTCGGCAGTCGTTTCTTCACCGCGGAATTTCAAATCCTGGGGAATAGCGCCTATAACAGCTCCCGGAAAAATGGTGTTGCCGTTCCCTATGCGTGAGCCATACAGTATATTGGCGTTAGGCATGATTGTGTTGTTATCACCGATAACTACATTCTTGTCGATAAACACAAAAGGACCGATTTCTACATTCTCACCAATTTTTGCTTCGGGATGTATATATGCTAATGGACTAATCATGTTGTTTTTTTAGTGGTTATTTATTTTTTACTATTTGTGCCATAAACTCGGCTTCGCAGACTACTTTCTCGCCTACAAACACATATCCTTTCATTGTGGAGATGCCCCGGCGGATAGGAGCCAACAATTCAACACGGAACAATAAAGTGTCTCCCGGCACTACTTTCTGGCGGAATTTCACACCGTCTATTTTCATGAAGTAGGTGGAGTATCTTTCGGGTTCGTCCACTGAATTAAGAACAAGCAGACCACCGCATTGTGCCATGGCTTCTACTTGAAGCACACCCGGCATGACAGGTTCCTGTGGGAAGTGTCCTTGGAAGAAGGGTTCGTTGGCGGTTACGTTTTTCACACCGACAATGTGGTTGGCGCCAATGGCAACGACTTTGTCCACTAGCTGGAAAGGATAACGGTGCGGAAGCAGTTCGCGGATGCGGTTGACATCCATGATGGGAGCTTCGTTGCAGTTATAGGACGGAGCCTGTATTTCGTGAAGTTTGATTTCTTTGCGTATCTGGCGGGCAAACTTGTTGTTGATGGTATGCCCCGGACGGGTGGCGATGATGCGTCCCTTGATGGGTTTGCCTATCAGTGCCAGGTCGCCGATGATATCCAGCAGTTTGTGGCGGGCCGGTTCGTTGTCCCATACCAAGGGAACATGGTTGATGTAGCCCAGTTTGGTGGCGTCCATGTGGGGAACACCCATGACATCTGCCAGCTTGTCGTAGTTTTCCTGGCTCATCTCTTTTTCGTAGATTACGATGGCGTTGTCCAGATCGCCTCCCTTGATCAGTCCGGCGCCCAGCAATGGTTCTATTTCGCGGACGAATACAAAGGTACGCGCGGAAGCTACCTCGGTGGGGAATTTAGCCATGTCTTCCAGTGTGGCGAACTGATTGGACAGTATTTTAGACTGATAAGAGATCAGTGCATTCACACTGAAATTTTCGTCCGGAAGAACAATGATGGAAGATCCGGTTTCCTCGTCCCTGAATTCGATTTTTGATTTTATGATATAGTAATCCTTGACAGCATTCTGTTCTTCGATTCCTACACGCTGTATATTTTCTACATACGCTTT
>PPYE01662066.1_pt1 | contig 20906 bp, 23 predicted proteins | sample 1559881 | NCBI WGS metagenome assembly PPYE01 (sample SAMN08240022, study PRJNA423297) | Human gut metagenome, whole genome shotgun sequencing project.
TTTCTAAAGTGTGTTAAAACAATAACATTTAAAAATCTATGAGTGTAAAAGGAAATTTCTGTAAAAGACAATAGAATTGCTCCGATTGTTGTGGTAAAATGAAAGAAAAGGATGAATCATGTTAAGGTGCGGGGAGGAAGTTTTATGATGCGATATCAAAAAATAGTTTCTGTGCTGATGACATTTCTTGTCCTGCTGAATGTTTCTGCCTGTGCACGAAGCATACAGGATGATTTGCAAAGTTCTTCGGAAGAAGCGCATGAGGAACAAAGTGAAGCTAAAGAAGCAAAATCTGTTTTGCCAAATTCCTGGAAGATGGAGCAGTTTGTGATTGCGGGATTTGACAAAGATGGTCCGAGCGATTTTGGAAGGCAGGTTTCTTTATCTAACAAAGAGCAGGCAGAACTTTTACAGTTACTTGATATCGAAAGCTGGGAATCGTGTGAGGGGATAGAGCATGGGCTTTCTGTCTGTCTGACCGTTGCGGACAAAGAGCTGCAACACTTTCTTTCGGTGCAGGATGCAGGAGAAGAGGGAAGTGTCATCCTGCTGCTCGACCAGACCAGCGGCAAAAGGTGGCTGTATCGGGCATCTGAACAGACAGCAAAACAGGCAGAGCAATTGGCGGCTAGGTTAAGAGCAAGATGTGACGAAAAATAAAGGGATATTTTGTGTAAAGAAAGAGCAGCAGAACAAAATAGTCTGCTGCTTTTTCTTTCAATATATTATTGCGTGCGCACGCATTTTATGATATAGTAATTTCTTGAAGAGAAGAAAAGGGGGAAACACAAAAATGAAACTGTTAAAATGGATTTCAGTCGCTGACCGTTTTACCAAAGTATATCTGGATAATCAGTTTGCTCCGCTGGGAATCAACAGCAGCCAGCATATGTACCTGTTAAAGATCTGCGAGAATCCCGGAATTTTACAGGATTCCTTGCTGGAAAGCTTTTATGTTCATCCAAGCAACGTTGTCCGAACAGTGTTAGCACTGGAAAAGAAGGGCTTTTTGACCAGAACATTGTATGAAAAAGACAAACGAACCTGTCGTCTTTATCCGACCGAGAAGGCTTTGGCGATTGCCGGACAGGTTCAGGAAATCTGCGACCGGACAGAATCAATGCTGATGGAAGAAATCGGCGAGGAAGAACAGAAGATTTTTGCGGATGTATTGATTCGGGCAGGCAAACAGATTGCCGGAAAACTGGATGTAGAGCGTAAGGGAGACGAGTTTGATGAATGAAAATCCTTTGGGTTATGAAAAGATATCCAAATTGTTGCGGAGCTTTGCAGTTCCAAGCATTACAGCAACGCTGGTAAGTTCCTTATACAATATCGTCGATCAGGTATTTATCGGGCAGGGTGTCGGTTATCTGGGTAATGCAGCGACCAACGTGTCCTACCCGTTGTCCACCATCTGTCTTGCCATCTCATTGCTGATTGGAATTGGAAGCGCTTCACGTTTTTCCATCTGTCTTGGCAGGGGAGACACCGATCAGGCGGCAAAGATCGCGGGAAATGGTGTAACGCTGATGGTTCTGGCAGGAATTTTGTATCTGGTATTGGGAGAAGTACTGCTGACACCGATGCTGCGCATCTTTGGTGCGACCACAGAGGTTATGCCGTATGCACAGAGTTATGCGAGCATTATTTTAATTGGTATGCCGTTTTTGATTTTGACAAACGGTATCAGCAATCTGATTCGTGCGGATGGCAGCCCGAAATACTCCATGATCTGTATGGTGGCGGGCGCAGTGGTCAACACCATTCTGGACCCTATCTTTATCTTTGTGTTTCAGTGGGGAATGTTTGGCGCCGCGCTTGCGACCATTCTGGGGCAAATTCTGTCCTTCCTGCTGGCAATACGTTACCTGTGGGCATTCCGAACCATCACGTTGGAAAAGGAATGTTTCCGTCCTGACTGGAGGGATGGTCTGCACACCCTTTCCATGGGTATCAGCAGCAGTGTCAACCAGATTGCCATTACGATTGTTCAGGTAGTATTGAACAACTCGCTGACCTACTACGGAGCGATGTCTGTTTATGGGGAAGATATCCCGCTGGCTGCCTGTGGAATCGTGATGAAAACAAACGCAATCCTGCTCTCCATCATTGTAGGAATCTCGCAGGGGGTCCAGCCGATTATCGGATTTAACTACGGTGCACGCAAATATGATCGGGTAAAGCAGGCATATCTGCTGGCAATACGCTGGAATTTTGTTATTTCTGCGGTAGGATTCTTGTTGTTCCAGCTGTTCCCGCGCCCCATCATCTCTATCTTTGGAAGTGGGGAGGAACTTTACTTTGATTTTGCGGTTTTGTTCATGAGGACATTTTTGTTCATGGTGATCGTTAACGGGGTACAGGTGCTTTCTTCCAGCTTTTTCACCGCGATTGGAAAGGCTCTCAAAGGATTGCTGCTGTCTTTGACCAGACAGGTATTCTTCCTGATTCCGCTGATCCTGATTCTGCCGCTGTGGCTGGGTATCTTTGGTGTATTGCTTGCAGGACCGATTGCGGATTTTATCGCATTTGTCGTATCAGTTTTGCTGGTCAAAAAGGAGTTTTCGATTTTAAAAGAACAGGCAGATGCTGTTTCATAAGCAAACAGGGCGAAAGCACATGAAAGCTTTCGCCCTGTTCTTTTTGCATAGACTTTCCTAACAGGAAAATAAAAACTTTCCAAATTGTATAGCTGTTCTCTTCTAAAAAGGAAATTCGGATGGTATGATAAGTCCAGAAGGAAAAGCGAAAGGGGAAACGGAGAATGGAAGGAAAACTTGCCGAAAATATCCGTGCTTTGCGGAAGGAAAAAAAGATGACCCAGGAACAGCTTGCCGAATGTCTGGATGTGACGGTCGGAGCGGTTTCCAAGTGGGAGAGCGGCGCGACCACGCCGGATCTATCGATGATTATGGAGCTGGCACATTTTTTTGCGGTATCGGTGGATGCCTTGCTGGGATATCAGTGGCAGAACAGCTCTCTTGAACAGACGCTGGAGAGATTAAAGAAGCTGCGGCAGCAGCGCAACTATCAACAGGCAATCCAGCTGGGAGAAAAGGAGCTTAGGCGCTATCCAAACCATTTTCAGCTGGTCTATCAGCTGGCAATGCTTCATCTGGACGTGGGAGCGGAGAATGATAAAAGTCATGTTTACCGGGGACAGGAGCTGCTTTGTCATGCGATTGAGCTGTTTAGTCAGAACACCGATCCGGAGCTGAGCTTATGGACGCTCAAAAACAAGTTGGGGGATTCCTATCTATACAGCAGGCAGCCGGAGCAGGCGGTAAAAATTTACCGGGAAAACAATGTAAATGGTATCAACAATGCCCGCATTGCACAAGCACTGAGCGACATTATGAAGCGACACGAGGAAGCAATGCCGTATGCACAGAAAGCTTTCCGCCAGCTGACTGAGGAGCTTTCGGAAACAATGGTTGCTCTGGCTAGCATCTATTACGGAAAAATGCAGCTGGAAGAAGCAGGGGAATGTATGCGCTGGATGATCAGTACACTGGAAACGGTGCGTCCGGACAACGGTTTTTGTGAAACAGATATTGCAGTTATTACCATCCTTTCCTCATTGGGAGAATTTTTTCTGGATGCCGGAGACAGGGAACGGGCAAAGGAATATCTGCTCAAAGCTCATCGTCTGGCAAGGGCGTATGACATGACACCGATAGAACAAGTGGTGACCTGCCGATTTTTTGAGGGTCGGCTGGAAGGACGGCATCTGCTGGATTACGGCGCAGGCGGTACAGAGTATCTCAAGACCAGACTGCATCGGGACACAAGGGAGGAACAGCCGGAGCTTTATGAAATGTTTGAAGAGGTCTCCCGTCAGGTGGACGAGGAAGTAAAGGCGGGAGCACTGGGAGAATATACCCTTGGAAGGAGTGGGGAATGATGAAGGGATATCGGGATATCTTACGGAAGAACAGAAACATGCTCACCGGAATCGGATTTGTGATGGTGATTTCAGCGATTTTTGCAGTCGCTGCGGGTTATTCGCTCAGCTGGATTCTCAATGCCTATGAAGCGCAGGGTGACCGCGTGCGTCAGCTGATTTTTGCGTCGCTTGGCTCCGTAGGAATGTTTGGACTGTGTATCTTGACCGAATACCTGGGGGATTTATCCCTTGCATGGATGCAGCGCAGAATCAAGAATGATCTGCGCAAAATGGCTTCCCGAAAGCTTGCGTCCCTTTCCTATGAGGAGTTTTATCAGAAGGATTCCGGCGCCTATGTTTCCTGGTTGGGCAACGATGTCGATCAGTTGTACACAAACGCCTTTGAACAGCTGTTTCAGGGAATCCGCAGAGGTTTTTCTGCTCTTTTTGCCTTTGTGGTGATGAGTATGAGCAGTTGGTATCTGGGCGTAGCGGCGCTGATTTTGTTTGTGATTCAGTTTACCGTCCCACAGCTGATGAACAAACCGATGGAACGGGCGACCCAGCGGCGCTCTCAGGCGATGGAGCAGAGTGTGGAAGCATACAAGGATACCATCATGGGAACAGGAATCTTTTATCTGAGCAATCTGCGGCAGAAAGTTGTGGAGCGCATCGCCGTTTCCTCCGACAAAGCAGAACAGCAGATCTTTCTGAGCAACCGAACTGTTTGTACGGTGCAGAATTTGCTATCGCTTGTAAGCTGCAATAACCAGATCGTGCTGACGCTGGTTGCCACCTTTGCGGCAATCACCGGAGCCGCGCCCATCGGTATTATCTTTGCAGTGGGAAACCTCTGCGGACAGTTCTTTAACGGAATTGGTGACGCGGTCAAAGCGGTGGTCTCCATCCGCTCGACAAGGCCCCTCTGGGAAAAGTTTGAGCTGTCTGCCGTAAAAACCGAGGGAGCGGAAATTAACAAGCCGATCGATGAAATTACCATGCAGAATCTTTCCTTTGCCTATGGAGAAAAGCAGATTTTAACCGAGCGGGATTTTTCCTTTGTGTCAGGAGGAAAATATGCCGTCTGCGGCGAGAGTGGCAGCGGAAAGACCACTGTGATGAAGCTTTTGCTGGGGCTGCTTCCCCGATATGAAGGGCGCATCTGCTATGACGGCATCGAGCAGCGGCAGGCAGATGTCAGCAGTCTTTATGAGCAAATCGGCTATGTCGACCAGCAGGTCTATCTGTTTCAGGACAGTCTGCGGTTTAACATCACGCTGGGACAACATTACTCCGAGCAGGAAATTTGGTCGGTCATCAAGGCGTGCAGATTGCAAGAGCTGGTGAACTCGTTGCCAAACGGATTGGACAGCGTCATTTTGGAAAACGGCAAGAACCTTTCGGGCGGACAGCGGCAGAGAATTGCATTAGCAAGAGGATTGATCCGCAAGGTGCGCTATATGGTGCTGGACGAGGGAACCTCGGCACTCGACGAAGAAAATGCGCTGGACATCGAGCAGAACCTGATGAGCCGAAAGGAGCTGTGCGTCATCGTCATTACCCATCACCTGCGCGACAGCATCCGAAAACAGCTGACCCGGGTTTATGAAATTTAAGTTGATTAGAATAAAAAAGCTCTCCTAAAACAGGAGAGCTTTTTTTGATAAAGGGTTTTTAAGCGACCATACCGAGCAGGGAGTAAGCAAGGGTGCCCACCACACCGGTACCAAAGATGATGGCGATGGCGTTGACGCGGTATTTTCGCAGAAGGAACAGTCCGCCGATAAACAGGCAGGTCTCGATTGGACGGAAGTTTGCAAGGGTGATGCCGGACAGGTCGGACATGAAGAGTCCCAGCAGCAGGATGGAAAGTCCGGCGGAGGCAATCAGTGCGACAACTGCAGGGCGCAGAGCGGAAAGAACGGTCTGCACGCCGCTGAAGTTGCGGTACTTATAGTAAAAATGAGCCAGTGTCAGACAGATGATAAAGGATGGGATGATACATCCGAGGGTACAGAGCACTGCACCCGGAATACCTGCCAGACGGGTGCCGACAAAGGTTGCAGAGTTAATGGAGATTGGTCCCGGGGTCATCTCTGCGATGGTGATGAGGTCGGTAAACTCTCCGAGTGTCATCAGCTTGTGGATGTCGACAATCTGGTTCTGAATCAGCGGAATTGCTGCATATCCGCCGCCTACGCTGAACAGACCAACCTGAATGAATGCAAAAAATAACTGAAATAATACGCTCATCTCTTATGCCTCCTTGACAGTATCACTTGTAACGGCTGCAGCTTCATGATCTTTGCTGCAGGATGCGGAATGTCCTGTGCTGCGTTCAGCTTTGAGCTGGAATACAAGGTCGAGAATTCCAACAGCAAGACAGCCCAGAATGATGATCATAGCCTCGACACCGAAGAAGACCTTTGCGACAAAACAGCCGACCATCAGCAGAATATAAAGTGCGCGGCGGGTGTGGATTACATTTCTGGCGAGGTTCCATACCACGTCAAAGATGACTGCCGCAACACCGGCACGCATAACCTGCAGCGCAGTCGCGATGATCTGGTTGCTGCGGAATTGTACATAAAAATAGGAGATGACCGAAATGATAATCATTGGAGGAAGGGCGGTGCCCAGAATCGCAATCAGAGAACCCGGGATGCCGCACATCCGGTAACCGAGGATGACCGAAGCGTTGATCGGAATCGGACCGGGGGAGGACTGTGCGATTGCGGTGATGTCCAGCATCTCCGATTCGTCCAACCACTTTAATTCTTCTACAAATTTTTTCTTCATCAGCGACACGATGACAAAACCGCCGCCGAAGGTGAAGGCGCTGAGCAGGAAGGTTGCTTTAAAAAGCTGCCAGAGGGTCTGTGCGGATCTCTTGTTTTCTTTCATGAGGATTCTCTCCTTTGCATTTTTGTAATCTGTTCTAAATCCTCATCTAGAATATCATAAAAAATCGATAATGAAAAATGATTTATTCTTATGTTATAATAAATATATCTTATTGATTGGGGTGAGAGGATGCTGGATTTTCGCATCGATACCTTTTTGGAGGTTTGCCGCTTTATGAACTACACCAGAGCGGCACAGGAGTTAAACCTCACACAGCCGGCAGTTTCGCAGCACATTCGCTGGCTGGAGGAGCAGTATCAGGCAAAGCTGTTCTGTTATGAGAACAAACAGCTTTCGCTCACAAAGTCCGGTGAGCTGTTGCGCAGTGCAGCAATCACCATGAAGCAGGACGAGACCTATCTGCGCAGGAAGATACGCCAGATCCGCCAAACCGAAAACGATCTTTCCTTTGGAGTGACGCCAACGGTAGGGATGTACCTGATTCCGGGACCGCTTGCGGAATATCAGAAAAAATATCCCGACGCGCAGATCTCGATGCAGGTGGAAAACAGCCAGCAGCTGTGCGAGCGTCTGGATGCAGGGGAGATCGACTTTGCAATTTTGGAAGGATACTTCCGCAAGACCGATTATGACTCGCTGCTGTACAAGACCGAGCGCTATGTCGGGGTATGTGCGCCGGACTATCCGTTTGTAAAGAAGCCCCGACAGATTTCCGATCTGCTGGGAGAAACGCTGATTGTGCGGGAATCCGGCTCTGGTAACCGGGAGATCATCACTCGCAGTTTAAGCCGGCAGAATCTGGATTTGTCGGACTTTCATTCGGTGTTTGAGGTCGGCGACATGAACGTCTGCAAGCAGATGCTGATTAAAGGATGCGGCATCGGATTTTTGTACGAGGCAGCGGTAAAGGACGACATCAAAAGCGGAAGGCTGCGGGAGATGGAGCTGTGCGATTTTCAGGAGAGTCACGACATCACCATGATCTGGCGCAAGGGAAGCATCTTTTCTGACCGCTACCGCAGCTTGTATGAGCAGCTGAAGGGATAATAAAAAAACACCTCCGAAAATTCGGAGGTGTTTTTAATTTTATCAGCAGACTGTAAGAGGATCTAGATTACATCATGCCGCCCATGCCAGCGCCTGGAGCACCTGCCATTGGGTCTTTTTCCTCTTTTTCGTCAGCAACCAGGGATTCTGTGGTCAGAACCATGGAAGCTACGGAAGCTGCGTTCTGCAGTGCGGAACGGGTAACCTTAGTTGGGTCAACGATACCAGCAGGGATCATGTCAACATAGGTTTCGTTGTAAGCATCGTAGCCGTAGCCAACTTTGCCGGAGGTCAGCAGTGTGTTAACGATAACAGAGCCGTCAACGCCAGCGTTGATTGCGATCTGACGAACTGGTTCTTCCAGAGCCTTCAGAACGATCTTAGCACCGGTTCTTTCGTCGCCGTCGCAGGAGTCAACCAGAGCCTGAACTGCTGGGATTGCGTTGATCAGAGCAGTACCGCCGCCTGCAACGATGCCTTCTTCAACTGCAGCTTTGGTAGCGGACAGAGCGTCCTCAATGCGCAGTTTCTTTTCTTTCATTTCGATTTCGGTAGCAGCACCAACTTTGATTACTGCAACGCCGCCAGCCAGTTTAGCCAGTCTTTCCTGCAGTTTTTCGGTATCAAATTCGGATGTGCTGTTTGCAAGCTGTGCACGGATCTGGGATACACGCTCTGCGATTGCTTCTTTGGAGCCGCCGCCGCCAACAATGATGGTGGTTTCTTTCTGAACTTTAACCTGAGAAGCGTGACCGAGCTGATCGATTGTAGCATCTTTCAGTTCCAGACCCAGTTCGGAGGAGATAACTTCTGCACCGGTCAGGGTTGCGATATCATGCAGCATTTCTTTTCTTCTGTCGCCAAAACCAGGAGCTTTTACAGCAACGCAGGTGAAGGTACCACGCAGTTTGTTCAGCAGCAGGGTGGTGAGAGCTTCGCCTTCGATGTCCTCAGCGATGATGAGCAGTTTCTTGCCGGACTGAACGATCTGTTCGAGCAGAGGCAGGATTTCCTGAATGTTGGAGATCTTCTTGTCGGTGATGAGCAGCAGAGCATCATCCAGAACAGCTTCCATCTTGTCGGTATCGGTTACCATGTATGGGGAGATGTAGCCGCGGTCAAACTGCATACCTTCTACTACTTCGGTGTAGGTTTCAGCGGTCTTGGATTCTTCCAGAGTGATAACGCCGTCAGCGGAAACTTTTTCCATAGCTTCTGCAATCAGGTTACCGATTACTTCATCGCCGCAGGAAACGGTAGCAACTCTTGCGATGTCAGCAGAGCCGTTTACCTTCTGGGAGTTTGCAACAACAGCTTTTACAGCGGTGTCAACTGCTTTCTGGATACCTTTTTTGAGTACCATTGGGTTTGCACCAGCAGTAACGTTCTTCATACCTTCGCGAACCAGAGCCTGAGCAAGCAGGGTAGCGGTGGTGGTACCGTCACCAGCAGCATCGTTTGTCTTGGTTGCAACTTCTTTTACCAGCTGTGCGCCCATGTTTTCAAATGGGTCAGACAGTTCGATTTCTTTTGCGATGGTAACACCGTCGTTTGTGATCAGTGGTGCACCGAATTTTTTGTCAAGAACAACATTGCGTCCTTTTGGACCAAGGGTGATTTTAACGGTATCAGCCAGCTGGTCAATACCTCTCTGTAAAGATTTTCTTGCTTCTTCGCCGTATGCGATTACTTTGGACATGATACATAACCTCCAATTTTAGTCAAACAATCTGTCAAAGATCGAAAAATACTATTCAACAATTGCAAGGATATCGGACTGACGCAGGATGGTGTATTCTTCGCCGTCAACCTTTACCTGTGTGCCGGCATATTTGCTCAGGAGAACTTTCTGACCAACGGTAACAACCATCTTTTCGTCGTGGCCGTCAACAAATCCGCCAGGACCAACTGCAATAATCTCTGCGATCTGTGGTTTTTCCTGGGCAGCAGCAGCGAGAATGATGCCGCTCTTGGTGGTTTCTTCAGCCTCTACCATTTTTACTACAACTCTGTCAAGTAATGGTTTGATATTCATGACTGCATTCCTCCATATAATTTAAAGTTTAAAATGTAACAAAAGGATGTTCCGGTTTTATCAACCAGAAGGATTTACGTTTTTAGCACTCGTTATCTTTAAGTGCTAACTGTATTTTACCTCATTTCCAGAAAAAATCAAGAGCTTGTGGGATAAATTCATAAACAAATCCAATATTTAACATTTTGTTCAAAAACAAGGGCGGTTTGGCAGGCGCTTTTTATGGTGATTTCCTTTTTCTGGCAAGTTTACAAAAAATTATAAGACTATCGTAGGAAAGTGGGATGAAATTTCCATTCATTTATGGTAGGATACACACAGAAGTTTTATGAAAATTGGGGAAGAATGAATAAAGAATAGATCGTTTTATAATAGAAGGATTTTTACTTTTGATGCGACCAGGATGCATCAGACATGCAGGAAAGGCGTGACGGATGAGTAAGATGAAATATAACAGAATGCGCTTTGGACAGAAATTTTTTATGATCTGCGGCGCCGTTTTATTCCTGATGGGAATGGCGGCAGTTCCAATCGGGGTGTTCAACATCGGTTCGGTGCTGCTGTGTTTGCTGGGGGGATTTCTCTGGCTGACGGTGCTGCTGGAACGAAAGACAGGGAGGAAACAAAGAATGTTGACAACACTGGGTGTCATCGCACTGACTGGGCTGTTTGCCCATGCGGTGATCTGGAATTATTTTGCCTGGTGCCGTCCGCCGCAGCAGACCGGTGAGGCGACCGTGGTGGTGCTGGGATGCAAGGTAAACGGCGAGGAGCCGTCGCTGATGCTCCGCCGTCGGTTGGAGTGTGCGATGGAATATCTTGCTGAAAATCCGCAGGCGGATTGTGTGGTTTCCGGCGGAATGGGCGACAACGAAAGCTATACCGAGGCACACGTGATGAAAAAGTTTCTGGTAGAGCATGGGATCGATGCAGAGCGGGTCTATGAGGAAGACCGTTCGACCAGCACCGAGACAAACCTGCTGTATTCGCTTGCGCTTGTCAAAGAAGAAGATCTGAGTCAAAATATCATCCTGTGTACCGATGGCTTTCATCAGCTTCGTGCCTGGATGTATGGAATGCGAAATGGTGTGGATGCAAGGGCAATTTCGGGCAGGACACCGGTTCTGACCATCCCATCCTACGCAGTTCGGGAGCTGGGCGGAATCCTGAAAATGCTGACCCTTGGATAAAATGCACATCTTTCACCGGCACAAACTGGGCGAATTTGGTGAGAAACTGTGAGGGAAACCCTTGTCTCCTATCCCACCAATCTGGTATAATAAAAATATGTATGACCTGATGATGAGAAGGATGCTGATCCTGATATATGTTCATCCTTCAGGAGATTATACGCAGAGAGGAGAACCAGATTATGGCAAAAGTTACCCTGATCGCCCACACTCCGGACCCGGAAAAGCTGGTTGCCGCTTCGGCAAAGCTGTGTTACAGCCCGGCAACTATTTCGGATCTGATGGATGGGCTGGATGAGGAAAAAACCACCAGCTTTTTGAATATGCTGACCGATTTTGGCCATCAGAGCCCAATCGAGCACATCAGCTTTACCTTTGGAATCGAAGAAGTTTCCCGCACCCTGCTCGCGCAGATCACCCGTCACCGCATTGCATCCTTTTCGGTGCAGAGCCAGCGTTATGTAAAAGAAAAGCAGTTTTCTTTCGTAACACCGCCTCAGATTGCGGAAAATGAGCAGGCAGCAGAGCTTTACCAGAAGGCGATGCAGTCGGCACACGAAACTTATATGCAGCTTGCAGACATCCTCCAGAAGAAGAACTATCAGGAGATGATCGCGCAGGGAATGGACGAGAAAAAAGCAAAAAGCGCATCCGAGAAAAAAGCGATCGAGGATGCTCGCTTTGTACTTCCAAATGCCTGCGACACCAAGATGATTTTGACCATGAACGCCCGCAGCCTGCTTAATTTTTTCCATCTGCGCTGCTGCAACCGCGCTCAGTGGGAGATTCGTGACGTTGCAACCCAGATGTTAAAGCTGGTAAAACCGATTGCACCGACCATCTTTGCAAAGGCAGGTCCGGGATGTCTGTCCGGTCCTTGTCCGGAAGGCAAGATGACCTGCGGCAAAATGCAGGAGGTTCGAGCTTCCTTTTTAAGCGGGAAGGCTCTGGAAGAATAATTTTCCACCAAAAAACATGAGAGGAATGACCCTGTGATGAAGGGCAAACTGATTATTATAGAAGGCTTGGACGGAAGCGGAAAAAGCACCCAGATCGAGATTTTGCGAAAGAGAGCGCAGCAGGCAGGAAAACAGGTCCGACAGATCAAATTCCCAAACTATGCGGAGGATTCTTCTGCATTGGTAAGGGCATATCTTGCCGGAGAACTTGGCAGTCTGCATGAGATCAACGCCTATGCGGCGTCGGTTCTGTACAGTGTGGATCGCTATGCCACCTTCCGCCGCCACATGAAAGAGGACTACGACAACGGCTGCATCTTTTTGCTGGACCGTTATACCACTGCAAACATGTACCATCAGACCACCAAACTCCCGAAGGAGGAATGGGACAGCTTTCTTGACTGGCTGGAGGATCTGGAATACGGCAAGATGGGGCTGCCAAAGCCGGACCTTGTGCTGTATCTGGACATGAAGCCGCAGACCGCCAAAAAGCTGATGGAAAACCGCTACCACGGCGATGAAAGCAAAAAAGATCTGCACGAGGCAGATTTTTCCTATCTGCTTTCCTGCCGGGATGCAGCACTGTATGTAGCACAGCGCTGCGGATGGGAAGTGCTTTCCTGCTGTGACGGGGAGTCTCCGCTTCCGATCGACACCATCTCACAGATGATCTGGCAGAAGGTGGAACCTCTGCTGGGATAACAGAATCGGGGGATTTTTTTGCAGCAGACAAAATATCAAATTCTACCCATGACAGAAGAATACGCAAAGCAGATTTCCCACTGGACCTATGAAGGAGAATATTCCATTTACAGTTTCCAGCCGGATGAGGAAACGCTGGCGGAACTATTAGACGGCAGCTATTTTGCCTGTACGTTTGGGCAGGAGCTGGTTGGATATTTCTGCTTTGGCGCTTCGGCGACCATCCCGACTCTTCCGGGAAGTGTTTCCCTGCCACAGGGAGATTTTCTCGATTTTGGATTGGGGATGCGTCCTGACCTTTGCGGACAGGGCAGAGGAAAAGAGTTTATGCAGGCAGGGCTTTTGTTTGGAAAGCAGAAATTTCGTGCCGCGTCTTACCGGCTTGCGGTGGCGGCCTGGAACAAACGGGCACAGCATCTTTATCAGAAGATGGGCTTTGCAACTGCCTGTGAGGTGACACACCGCTTTTCCAAACAGCCATTTTATATCATGATACAAACAGTAACAGACGCAGAAGAAAGGAGCGTTTGCTTGGATTTTCACAGAATTACCTTACAGGACAAGGAATGGATGGAAGAACTGTTAGGATATTCCAATTATAACAGTTGTGAGTACAGCTTTACCGACCTGTTTAACTGGGGATTTGTTCACCAGACCGAGGTGGCACGGATGGGTGACTTTGGCGTCATCCGCAGCGGATTTAAAGAGTTTTCCTATCTTTATCCGTTTGGCAGAGGAGATGTAAAGCCGGTCATCGAAGCGATGATGCAGGATGCAAAGGAACACAACGTTTATTTTACCATCTCACTGCTGCTGGACCCAATGAAGGCGGAGCTGGAAACACTGTTCCCGGGACAGTTTGAGTTTACCGAAGAGCGTGCCTATTTTGACTATATCTACCTGAGAGAATCGTTAGTTGAGCTCAAAGGCAAAAAGCTGCACGGCAAGAAAAACCATCTCAACGCATTCAAAAACACCTATCCTGACTGGAAATTCGAGCACATCACCAGCGAAAATATTGATGAATGCTGGCAGATGAACGAGGAGTGGAGCCGCCAGAACGAGATGTCGTTGGGCAGCGGACTGCTCAAGGAAAAAACCGCGCTGAGAACAGCGTTTGATAACTTCTTTGAAGAAGGTCTGGTAGGCGGACTGATTCGAGTAGACGGCAAGGTCATTGCCTATTCGATGGGCCACAAGCTCAACAGCGATACCTTTGTGGTTCATTTTGAAAAGGCGTTTGCCGACATCCGCGGCGCATATCAGATCATCAATCAGCAGTTTGCACAGCACTGCTGTGAGGGATACACCTATATCAACCGTGAGGACGACACCGGTCTGGAAGGACTGCGCAAAGCAAAGCTTTCCTATCTTCCACAGATCCTGCTGACCAAGTATGATGCAAAACTGGTGTCGGAACAGCAGTTTTAACCAAAGGGAGGGGACAGGATGGAAACGATCGGACTGATGAGTGAACAGCCGATGTGTCAAAATCCGCTGGCATTACAGCAGCTCAAGCGCATCTGGCGGGAGTGCTTTGAAGCGGATGACGGCTATCTGGACGCCTATTTCTCGATCGGCTACCGTCCGGAACAGACACTGGTTTTTCAGGATGACGACACTATCCTGGGAATGCTCACCCTTCTGCCTTGCCAGTACCGCGGCATCCATCAGGGAAAGGTTCGACTGTACAAGGCAGCCTATCTGTTTGCGGTGGGAACCCTGCCGCAGGCACAGGGCAGACAGATCGCAAGTAAATTGCTCAGTGCAGCAGACGATGTCCTGAAAAAGCATGGTGTGGAGCTGGCACTTCTTGCTCCAGCTGAGCCAAGCCTGTATCACTTTTATCAAAAGCGCGGCTATGAGAGCTTTTTTACCAGAAGAGAGCTTTTCTTTGAGCCAAAAGGCAGGGCAGAACATCCAGACACAAGGACGCTGTCATTAAAACCGGTGAGCTTATCCGAATATTATCCAAAGCACATAAACCGGATTCCGCAGGAGAGTATCCTCTGGGACGAGCAGACACTTTGCTTTGCCGAGCGGGAAAGCATTTTGTACGGCGGCGGGCTGTATGTGCTGATGGATGGGCAAAACGAGCTTTGCATCTGCAACATCTACCGCTACAAAGAGGAAGAAGTGATCGTGAAGGAGCTTCTTTTGCAGCAGGGCGTTTCACAGCAGCAGGCAATAGAAGCGCTGCGCGATCTGTTTTTGCAATGCAGAGTGACGATTCGTCTGACCGGAACAGACAAAGAAAATCGTGTTCCTTCCGGAATGATCCGTTTTTACGGTCCGAAGGAGGACATGCCGGAAAATACACAGATGGCATATCTGCCATTTTTACTGGATTAGTTTGACTTACACAGGAGGGGGCTTAAACATTTATGGTAACCGTATTTCTTGCAAATGGATTTGAAGAGATGGAAGCACTGGCTCCGATTGATCTGCTTCGTCGGGCAGGGGTAAAGGTTCAGACCGCAGCAGTCGGAACCAATCCTGCTATGCACGGCGGCAAGGTCGTCACCGGTTCCCACGGGGTTTCGGTGCTGTGCGACATTGCCGCAGAAGAAGTTTGTGAAGAGGAAATGGAAATGCTGGTTCTGCCGGGCGGCGGACTGGGAACAAAAAACTTGAACGAGTCCCCGGTTGTGGACCGCTGGCTGCATTATGCCGCGGAAAAGGGCATCTGGATTGCGGCAATCTGTGCAGCTCCATCGGTGCTGGGAAACAAGGGACTGCTCGATCAAAAGCGCGCAGTGGCTTATCCGGGATTTGAGCCAAAGGGTTCTATCTATGCAGAGGGTGAGTTTGTTGTGCGCGACGGCAATTATATCACAGCAAAGGGAGCAGGGGTCTGCCTGGAATTTGCGCTGGAGCTTGTCTCCTGCTTAAAAGGAAAGGCGGCGGCAGAGAAAGTAAAGGATGAAATTCAATGTCGAAAATAGACCTTCGCATTTATAAAAAGGAGATTCGGACACAGATGCGCCGCATCCGACGGGAAATGCCGCCGGAGATTGTGCAGAAAAAGGATCAGGCGATCTATGAAAGACTGATTTCGATGGAGCAGTACCGACGCGCAAAAACGATTGTGGTCTATGTGTCCAAGGAGCTGGAGGTAGATACCCGCCGGCTGATGGAAAAAGCGTGGGAGGACGGCAAAAAGGTGGCGGCTCCCCGCTGTGTAGAAAACACCCGCCTGATGAACATGCACCTGATCACTTCGATGGACGACCTGCAGGAAGGTGCCTATGGGATTTTGGAACCAAAGGAATCTTTGCCGATTCTGGAGGATACCAAAAATGCAGTCTGCATCGTGCCGGCGTTCTGCAATGACTATCGGGGCTACCGGGTAGGATATGGCGGCGGATATTATGACCGCTATCTGTCCGGCTTTCAGGGAGTGAAGATCGGCGTCAATTACAGCGACTGTGTACGCCCAAGGCTGATCGGCGGAAGATATGATGTGCCGATCGATGTGTTGGTAACCGATCGCTATATCCGCAGATGCTGCATGCAGAAATGTACGGCAGCAAAGCGCCGCCGCAAAGGAAAGGAGACATCAGATGAAAAACGAAAGGGATAAAGAGGAGCTCAGCCGCTATTTTGGCCATCATCAGCCCTCCCAGAAAACACCGCGCACTTCGCGTTCCCAACAGCAGTGGTTTGATGACGGGATGGATGATGACGACGAAGATATGAAGGTTGCTCCCGATTCTTTCAGTAAAAGCAATTTTAACAGGAACAGTTCTGGAAAGAACAGCTTTAACCAGGACAGCCAGTTTGGTGATTTTGAGGAACCGCCGAAAAAACGTAAAAGAGCATCCAAGCTCAGCCGTTTTGCCGAAAGTTTTGTGCTGATCTGTGTTTTTGTCGGCATCGCAATCTTCCTTGCCTATTTTGCACTGGTGAGCGCAAGCGACCTGCTGGGTTTGGGTCAGGCAGACCGTCAGATCGAGGTGACCCTGACCGAGGAGGAAGCGGCATCTGTGAGCAAAACTGCAAAGGTTCTGGAAGAAAACGGCGTTATCTCCCAGCGTTTTGTGTTTGAGATGTACGCAAAACTCAAAGGCAAGGACGGAACCTTCCTGGCAAAGACCTTTGTTCTCAACAACAAATGGGGATATGACCAGATCATGTCCCATCTGTCCGACGACAGCGAGGAATCGGATATTGTCAGCATCACCTTCCGTGAAGGTATGACCCAGAGACAGATCGGCGAACTGCTGGAAGAAAACAAGGTCTGCACCGCTGACGAATTCTATACCGCACTGGAAGAGGAAGATTTTGACAGCTACAACTTTGCTGGTCTGGTTCCGGATGACGAACTGCGCTTCCGCAAGTATGAAGGCTATCTCTTCCCAGATACCTACGAGTTCTATACCAACATGAATCCAAAAGAAGTGGTCAAGAAGTTCTTTGACAACTTTGACCGCAAGGTGGACACCGAAGTGATGCAGGAAATCCGCAACCTGTCCAATGGTCTGGGTGAGCTGGACAACCTGATTACCTTGGCTTCCATCATTCAGAAGGAAGCGACCGACCTGGAAAACATGAAGATGGTTTCGTCGGTATTCCACAACCGTCTCAACAACAGCTCGACCTATCCTTACCTGCAGTCGGATGCGACTACCAACTATATCCGCGACGATATCCGCTCCTTTATGACGCAGGATAATCAGGAAATGTACGATGCTTACGACACCACAAAGGTTGTCGGTCTGCCGGTCGGCCCAATCTGCAACCCTGGTATGGATGCGATCGAAGCGGCAATCCATCCGGCAGATACCAACTACTACTACTTTGTATCGGATGATGCGGGAACCTATTACTTTGCAGCGACCCTCGAAGAACACGAGGCAAACATCCGCAAGGCAAATCAGGTGAACGAACAGCTGAAATCCGAAGCAGCAGTGGAAGAAACCGGAGAATAAAAAGATGCTGACCCGCTTTGTGAAAAAGGCGGGTCAGTTTTCCCTGAGACATGATACAGGAGGAGAAGAATGGAAAACGGCAATAAATTATTACAGCCGCATTATCCGGAGGTTCTGGCTCCGGTAGGCGACTATGAGCGCTTGACCTATGCGGTAAACTACGGCGCGGATGCGGTATATCTGGGCGGAACCGCTTTTGGTATGCGTGCTGCATCGGCAAAATTTGATTTTGATACCATGAAAAAAGCGGTGGAATATGCTCATGCAAGAGATGTCAAGGTTTATCTGACCTGCAACACCCTGCCGCTTAACAGTGAAGTGGATCAGCTTGCAGATTATCTGAGAAATGCGCAGACTGCCGGCGTCGATGCGGTCATCGTAGCGGACATCGGTGTGCTGATGGAAGCAAAGCGCGTGATTCCGGATATGGATATCCACATTTCCACCCAGACCGGTATCGTCAACTATCTGACCGCAAACGAGCTTTACAAGCTGGGTGCAAAACGTGTGGTTCTGGCAAGGGAACTGCCGCTGGAGGAGATCAAGCGCATTCGTGACAAGACTCCGCCGGAACTGGAGATCGAAACCTTCGTTCACGGTGCGATGTGCATGTCCTTCTCGGGAAGATGCCTGCTCTCCAACTACATGGTCGGCAGAGACGCAAACCGCGGCGAATGTGCACAGCCTTGCCGTTGGGGCTACTACCTGATGGAAGAAAAACGCCCGGGCCAGTACTTCCCGATTTTTGAGGATGAGAAGGGAAGCTATATCCTCAACGCAAAGGATATGTGCATGATCGAATATATCGACAAGGTGATCGATGCAGGCGTTACCTCCTTAAAGATTGAAGGAAGAGCAAAATCCTTTTACTATGTAGCGGTAGTCACCAACGCTTACCGTCAGGCGGTGGATCTGTACAAGAAGGACCCACAAAACTTTAAGCTCCCTTCCTGGATTGAGGAGGAGACCCGCAAAGTAAGCCACCGTCAGTATTCCACCGGTTTCTATTTCGGACGTCCGGAAGAGGGACAGTACTACGAAAACGGCGGCTATGTCCGCCAGTGGGATGTTGTCGCAGTTGTGGACAAGACCGAAGGGGATGTTCTGTACTGCACCCAGAGAAACAAATTCTCGGTTGGGGAAGAAGTGGAGATCATCCGTCCGTTTGCGACACTGGAAGATCGTCCGGTCACCTATCAGGTCACCGAAATCACCGACGAGCTGGGCAACAAACGCGAGTCGGCAAACAACGCGATGATGAAATTCACCATGCCTGCAAAGGGACTGAACCTGCCGCAGGGTTCCATCATCCGCAGAGCAGCGGAATAACCGCAGGAGGAAATCTATGCTGGAATTTAAATTTGACACCCAGCTTCTGATTGAAGGATGTCAGATGGATGAGGATGCACTCAACGATTATATCGCAGAGCATTTTGAAGGGGACTGCCTGATCGTGGTCGGCGATGAAGAGGTCATGAAACTGCATTTTCACACCAATACTCCGTGGAAGGTGCTGGAATACTGTGCTTCTCTTGGAGAGATCTACGACATCGTGGTCGAGAACATGCAGCGTCAATCCGAAGATCTGCACGGTTAAGTTACAGATGAAAAAGCTCCGTATCGCTTGATACGGAGCTTTTTTGCTGCTCAGGTTTAAAAAAGCAGAAAAGAAAAATTGCACACAGGGAGCAATTTTGTTCTGATTTTTTGTATTAGCAGGAAAAAGAAAAGCTCGTTCTGCACAAAAAGTTACCGGATTTTTGAGGGTTTTTAAAAAAAATAAAAATTAAAATCAGAAAGGATGTTCCTTTTTGATTTTTGTGATATAATGAGAATATGGAGAAAGATGAGAGTTTTTATCGGAAAAGATTTTCCTGAATTTCGCACCAGGTTTCACTTTTTCCATCAGCATGTTTTAAAATCTGCTGTAAATATGGTGCTGGATATCAAAAACAAAACCAGGAGGAATTTATGGCCTGAGGAGTCAGCTGGATTACGCTGCCGTCGGCAGTATATTATGGACTGATGGTGCTGGGAATCGGGATGATGTTTGTTTCCATCCTCTTTTTGATGATTGGACTCAAACACTCCAACCGTTCCTTCACCATCTGGATGAGTGTGTTTTTGGGTGGATTTTTGATCGTGCTTTTGATGATGCGAGGAAAGATTTCCACCTGTTAGAATAATCTGTCTGGAAGATTGTCCGAGAGCTTAAAAGGAACAACAACAGGATTGGTTCCAGGCAAAAGGAGGAAGAGCCGTGTCTTTTGGCGAGAACTTGAAAAAAGCAAGAAAAGATGCCGAAATGACCCAGAGCGAACTTGCCCAGCGGGTTGGCATCACCGAACGTTCGGTATACAACTATGAAAAGAACAGCCGTGCACCCAAGGTCGATATTGTCGAAAAATTTGCGCAGGCGCTGGGCGTGCCGTCCGAGATCCTGATGCGGGGGCTTGCCGGAGAAAGCACGTCCGGACAATGGAACGAAAAAGAGCTGGAAAAGCTTCTGTTACAGATTCAGTTAATGTTTGACAGCGGACTGGATGAGCGCAGAAAAGAGCGCTTTTTCCAGGAGGTTGCAATGGCATACTTTGATTTTAAGAATAAAGGAGCGAACGAAGAATGAAAAAGACGATCTTTTTAGCAGGCGGATGTTTTTGGGGAACACAGAAATACATGGATCAGATCAAAGGTGTATGCGAGACAGAAGTCGGTTTTGCAAACGGCAACACAGTCAATCCTTCCTATGAGGAAGTTTGCCACAACAACACCGGACATGCCGAGACAGTCCGCGTGATCTATGATGATGCGGTTTTATCGCTGCCGCAGCTGCTGCGCTTCTATTTCCGTTCGATCAATCCGACCAGCCTCAACCGTCAGGGAGAGGACAAGGGCAGCCAGTACCGCACTGGTATCTATTATACCGATCCGCAGGAGGAAGCGGTTATTCGCGAAGAGCTGACAGAGCTTGCAAAGAACTATGACAAGCCGATCATGGTAGAATGTCTGCCGCTGAAAAATTACTATCCGGCAGAAGAGTATCACCAGAAATATCTGGAGAAGAATCCAAACGGTTACTGCCATTTAAGCGAGCATCTGTTTGAGGAAGTATTTGAAAAGTCCCGCGGATAAAAACAGCATAACAAGACCAAAAGGGGATACCGGAATGTTCCGGTATCCCCTCTTTCATTGGTTTTTATTTTCTTTTTTAAGTTTGAGACAACATGCAGAATGTCTCAAATTACTGCGCCGAACAAAAGTTAGATTATAGTTTGGGGTTTTGTGGGT
>PPYE01680869.1_pt1 | contig 20899 bp, 23 predicted proteins | sample 1559881 | NCBI WGS metagenome assembly PPYE01 (sample SAMN08240022, study PRJNA423297) | Human gut metagenome, whole genome shotgun sequencing project.
CTACTATATTCTCGGCGGCCACGGCATCGCTGTCGACGACGGCAAAGAAGTTGCTGTGACCACTGGCGATGTGGTCTACACGGCTGACGGCGCATCCCACAGCATTCGCGACGCTGGCGACGGCGATCTGGTGATGCTGGCTTGCGTCATCTACGAAAACAAAGCTGAATAAAAATCTTTACGCACAACAATGCCGAAGGGCGACGCTTTACTGTTGAAAGCGTCGCCCTTCGGCGTTTATTTATTCTGTAGTCCTCTTTTCCTTATAATCCATGCCCCAGTTCAGCATTGCGTCGAGAATGGGCTTGAGACTTTCGCCCAGCTCGGTGAGGCTGTACTCGACGCGCGGCGGCACTTCGGCATACACTTCGCGGTGCACGAGGCCATCTTCTTCCATGGCGCGCAGCTGCTGCGTCAGCACTTTCTGCGAAACGCTGCCGATGGAGCGCTTGAGCTCGCCGAAACGTTTCGTGCCATCCAGCAGATCGCGCAAAATGAGCACCTTCCATTTGTTGCCGATGAGCAGGAGTGTGGTCTCCACTGGACATGGCGGCAGGGGTTCTTTATCTGGCATAAGGCTTCATCTCCCAATGGTTACTTTTTGGTACCTACAGCACTTTATTGTGCTTACTTCACAAATGATCGTTGCTCCCTTATAGTATCAGTATAACGACGGGCCGTCAAGGCGGCTGAGAAAACAGGAGGAATTTTTCATGACCTTACAGGATTGCCTGAACATTCTTTTCGACGTAAAAAGCGCGTCCATGGCGACGGTGGACGAAAACGGCGCGCCACAGGTGCGCATCATCGACCTCATGCTCTGCGAAAACGACACGCTCTATTTTTGCACTGCCCGCGGCAAGGATTTCTACCGCGAGCTGCGCGCCACTGGCCGCATCGCGATGACCGGGATGAACGACAACTGGCAGATGATCCGTATTTCCGGCACGGTGAAACGTCTCGACGACCAGAAATACTGGATCGACCGCATTTTCGACGCCAACGCAGCGATCGCCAATCTCTACAAGGGCGAGCGCCGCTACATTCTCGAAGCGTTTTGTCTCGACAGTGCCGACGTGGAATTTTTCGATCTCGGCCAGGAGCCGATCAACCGCGAGCGTTTCCGTCTCGGCAGCGCTGAGATTCCGCCGAAAGGCTTTCACATCACCGACGCCTGCATAGCTTGCGGAAAATGCGTCAGCGCTTGCCCACAGAACTGCATCGCGCCAGGCACGCCATATGTCATCGCGCCGGAGCACTGTCTGCATTGCGGACTCTGCGCAGAAATCTGCCCAGTCGGCGCCATTGAACGCTTAGGAGAACAGCCATGATCAGAGAAATGCTGCAGCTTTTCACAAGCCGCTGGGATTTTTTCGCAGAGCTCCTCGCTGAACACATCGCGATCTCCCTGGCGGCGATCCTCATCGCCATCATCATCGGTGGCGCTGCCGGTATCCTCATCAGCGAATTTCAGCGCGCTGCCAAGCCAACGATGGCGGTGATCAATTTTCTCTACACGATCCCGTCGATCTCGATGCTTGGTTTTCTCATTCCCTTCTCCGGCGTCGGCAACGTCACAGCGGTGATCGCGCTGACGATCTACGCCCTCCTGCCGATGGTGCGCAACACGCACACAGGCATCACTGGCGTCGATCCGGCGATCCTGGAAGCAGCCACCGGCATGGGCAGCACACCGGCGCAGGTGCTCGTCAAGATCAAGCTGCCGTTGGCAATGCCGGTGATCCTTTCCGGCATTCGCAGCATGGTGACGATGACGATCGCCCTCGCCGGTATCGCATCGTTCATCGGCGCAGGGGGACTCGGCGTCGCGATCTATCGCGGCATCACCACGAACAACGCCGCCATGACACTCTGCGGCAGTCTGCTCATCGCTGTCCTGGCGCTCGTCGTCGACAGGCTGCTCGGTCTGCTTGAGCGCCGACTGCAAAAGCGTCGCGCACAGCGCCGCAGAAAACGCATGTACGCGCTCATCGCCCTCGTGCTGATCGTCGCTGTCGGTGGCACAGCGCTCTACTCCGGCCAGCGCGGCGACACCATCCACATCGCCACCAAGCCGATGACGGAGCAATATATCCTCGGCGAAATGCTCGACATCCTCATTGAGCAGGACACCGATCTCAACGTCGAGCTCACCCAAGGCGTGGGCGGCGGCACATCGAACATCATGCCCGGCATGGAAAATGGCGACTTTGATCTTTATCCGGAATACACTGGCACCGGTTGGAACACTGTGCTCAAAGAAACGAGCGTCTACAGCGAAGACAGGTTCAGCGATCTCGAGCAGGCATACGCCGACGATTACAACATGCGCTGGATCGGCATGTACGGTTTCAGCAACACCTATCGCCTCGCTGCAAACCGCAGCATCGCTGAGCAATACGATCTCGCCACCACCTCTGACCTTGCAGCGGTTGCAGAGGCCCTCACTTTCGGCGCTGAGTACGATTATTTTGAGCGCGAAGACGGCTACAACGCCGTCTGTCAGGCCTACAACATGCACTTCGGACAGACGATGGATCTCGATATCGGGCTCAAATATCAGGCGCTTTCGCAGGGACAGATCGACGCCACAGTCGTTTTCACCACCGACGGCCAGCTTTCGTCGCCAGATGTCGTCGTGCTCGAAGACGATCTCGGCTTCTTCCCATCCTATCTCTGCGGCAACGTTGTGCGCAATGATGTGCTGGATGCGCATCCCGAGCTCCGCGACGAGCTGGAAAAACTCGCCGGCACAATCAGCGATCAGGATATGGCAGAAATGAACCACGCCGTTGAAACCGACGGCCAGGAGCCGCGCGATGTCGCCGAGGATTTTCTGCGCGAGCGCAATCTGATATAATAAGGAGGATCTCATGGAACCGATCATTGAATTTGAACACGTGCGCAAATCCTACGGCGAAAAAACGGTGCTCAGCGATTTTTCCCTCGCCGTCGCGCCGGGCGATTTTGTGACCATCGTCGGTGCCTCCGGCGGCGGCAAGACCACGGTGCTGAAAATGGTCAACGGCCTGCTCACGCCAGACGCCGGCACGATCCGCGTGATGGGGCGCGACATTCGCGCAATGGATCTCATCCAGCTGCGCCGCAACATTGGCTACGCCATCCAGGGCAGCGTGCTCTTTCCGCACATGACCGTCGCAGAGAACATCGCCTACGTGCCAAATCTGCTCAATAAAAAAGACAAAGCACGCACCAAAGCCGCCGTCGCCAAATGGCTCGCGATCGTCGGGCTCGACGAGGAATTGCTCCAGCGCTATCCCGCCGAGCTTTCCGGCGGTCAGCAACAGCGCGTCGGCATCGCGCGGGCGCTCGCCGCGTCGCCAGAGATCCTGCTCATGGACGAGCCCTTCGGCGCCGTCGACGAGATCACCCGCGCCAGTTTGCAGCAGGAGATCGCCCGCATCCACCGCGAAACCGGCATCACTGTGCTCTTTGTCACCCACGACATCGGCGAAGCGCTGCGTCTGGGCACGCGCGTCCTCGTCATGGCAGACGGCGAGATCCAGCAATACGCCACACCGGAAGAGATCCTGCGCGCACCAGCCACAGATTTTGTGCGCCAGCTCGCCGCCGGCGAGCGCCACGCCTGCCATCTGCCTGACGATCGTCTCGCTGATTGTCCGTACAGCGGCGCCGTTTTCACAGGAAAGGAAGACCACACATGACATCACTCACCGACAAGATCGCCCAGCTGCGCAAAGCCCTCGACGACGCCGACGCCGTGCTCATCGGTGCCGGCGCCGGACTTTCCGCTGCAGCCGGGCTCATCATGACCGGACCGCGCTTCACTGAGAATTTCGCGGATTTCATCGCCAAATATGGCTTCACCGATCTTTACAGCGCCGGCTTCCACCAGTTCGACAGCCTCGAAGAAAAATGGGCCTTCTGGAGCCGTCACTTCATGCTCGATCGCTACGGTGACATCCCGAACGCCACCTACGACGTGCTGAAAAATCTCGTCGCCGACAAGGATTATTTCATCATCACCACCAATGTGGACCACTGCTTTCAGCGCACAGGTTTTGACAAAACGCGGCTCTTCTACACCCAGGGCGATTTCGGCCTGTTCCAGTGCAGCGTTCCCTGCTGCAAAAAAACCTACGACAATGAAGCGATCGTCCGCCGCATGGCTGCCGAGCAAAAAAACATGCGCATCCCAAGCGCGCTCGTGCCGCGCTGCCCCGTCTGCGGCGCACCAATGACGCAGAACATGCGTTTTGACGACACCTTCGTCGAGGACGAAGGCTGGCGCCGCGCCATGAATCGTTACCAGGAATTTATCCGTCAGCATCGCGATACAAATCTGCTCTTGCTCGAGCTCGGCGTCGGCGGCAATACGCCGGGCATCATCAAATTTCCGTTCTGGCAGCTCACCGCACAGGATCCCGCCTTCATCTACGCCTGCGTCACGCTGAACGACGCCGTCTGCCCGCCATCCATCGCCGACCAGTCCATCTGCATCAGCGCCGACATCAACGACGTGCTGCAGGCGCTGGCAGAGTAGTTTCCTTCATATATAATAGACGCTGCGGCGTCTGTTTTTTTGCGTGGAATGTCAAAAGTTCTTGACACATGGCGCGTGCGATGCTATGCTAAACATGTAAAAAGAATTTGACACTCATCCTCAGAAAGGGGTGCCTCTCATGATGGACAACATTATTATCGCCTTGTTTCTCGGTTTTGTTGTGCTGCTCATCGTGCTCGACATCGCGATGGTCGTTTCGTTGGTGAAAAGTGGCGACGAACGGCGGCAGCTGATGGTCTGGAAAGCGAGCACATTTACCCTCATCGGCACCGTCGGCGTGATGATCTTGAACGTCGTCAAAATGTTTATCGCGCCAGAGGAGATTTCCGCGCCATTTTCTCAGCTCGGCGCAACGGCGATCATTTATTTCTGCTGCCTCTTCTACTACAAACGAAAGCTGGGCGGCTGAAATGGAAAACAGCATCCACGACAGACGCAAAGCCCTCGGATTTTCGCAGCAGGAATTGGCGAAGCGCTGTGGCGTCTCACGCCAGACGATCAACGCCATCGAAAACAACAAATACGATCCCACGCTGGCGCTCGCCTTCGCTCTCGCGCGCGAGCTAGCGACAACCGTCGATGTCCTTTTCTTTCCACAATGACGAACAGCCCCGAAAAATCGGGGCTGCTTTTTATTTGCGCCGTACCGGGATCAGGATCTCGGTAATGCTGTCTGCCATGGATTTCGCGACAGCATCATTGAGCCCTGTTTCGTAAGCGTAGCCGTATAATTCCAGGTTTTCCCGCGCGGCAAAGGCGAGAATTTCCTGATAACGCGCAGGCAGCTCTGACCAATCTCCCTGGTGATACGCGCGGAGATAAGTGCCCGCTGGTGGCGTGTGTTCGCCTAACTGTGCGATCTCTTTCGGGAACGCAATCGTGAAGGATGTATAGTCGTCAAACCGTCCATCATAAATCGCCGTCACTGGCAGCATTGCACCGTAAACTGCATCATACGGCCGCTTCAGATTTTGCTTTTGAATGGCCATCAACATATGCATGATCGCTTCATCAAGGCTTGTTTCCGTTGTCGTCGGCACAAGAAAAAGCGGCAAGGGTGAATGATTTTCAACAAGGGTGATCGCATCAAAATCGAGCGTCGCCAGCCGCTGCATGTTTTCGCGGTGTCTGATCATCGTCCTGCGCAACGCCTGCAAATAAGCGATTACCTCATCCACTTCGACCAGTTTTTCCGCGAACAGGTCAGCGAGCGCTGGTGCGGACCGTTTTTCCATGAAAACGGCAATCTCTTTCAGCGGCACGTGCAGATCGCGGAGCATGAGAATGGTTTCCAGCTCCGCGCTCTGCTTAAAGGTGTAGCACCGATATCCGTTCTCACGAATAAACGCAGGCTTAAGCAGGCCAATCTCATCGTACCACATGAGCGTCTTTTTGTTGATACCGTGCAGCGCAGCGAATTGGCCGATTGTAAATGTTTGTTTTTTATAAAGATCCATAGCACTCTCCTTGACTATCCAGCGACTGTACGGTTTATTATAAATGAAAAGCCACTCATCGGCAACACCAGAATCAAAAAGGAGCATCCATCCGTGAGCAACGACTTTGTTTTTCGTCCCTATAAGCCATCCGACCGCACAGCGCTTACACAACTCATCCGAAAAGTGTGGTATTTTGACCGATTTGCCAGCGCCAAAATTTCCGAGCGTATGGCCGAACTTTTTCTCAACAGTTTTCTCGCCAATCAAACTTATACCTGTGTCGCCAAGAGAGATGGCCAACCGCTCGGCGTGATCATGGCAAAAAATGCCAACCTATTCCACCGCACTCTCAAACCGTATCTGCGTTTTCTTCGTTCTCTTATTGCTGTTGTTTGTAACAGCGAAGGGCGAAAAGTTTTACGATTTTTTCGCAACCTATCGCTCATTGATAAAGCACTGCGCGCTGACGGAAACAACATCTACGACAGCGAAATCACTTTTTTCGCTATCAATGAAAACGCACGTGGCCAAGGACTGGGGAGACATCTTTTCACCTACACTGCTGACGCGTTGCATGTAGAAGGTGTGCATAACTGCGTTCTTGTCACCGACACCAGCCGCAATTATGGATTTTATGAGCATCTTGGTCTTCGCTGTCGCTCTGCACACACGCACACCATGACCATCGGTGACGAACGTATCACCACCACGTTTTTCCTCTACGACTTTCATCCGTGAGATCCATCTATAATTAGAGTCAACTGCAAAATATGAATCGACAGGAGGAAAATGAATGACTATAGCACAAAATAACGCCGCAATCTTAGGTCAGGAGCGAATTAGCAAACTTCTTCGTTTGTATGCAATCCCCAGCATCATATCCATGTTGGTCAATGCGCTTTACAATATTGTAGATCAAATATTCATTGGTTGGGGCGTAGGCTACTTGGGCAATGGAGCGACTAATATTATTTTTCCAATTACGATCGTCTTTGCAGCATTTGCTCTTATGTATGGTGATGGGGCGTCTGCCTACCTCAGTCTAATGCTCGGTGCGAACAGAAAAGAAGAAGCAAGCCGCGGTATCGTCAATGGGATTTTTCTTTCCACTGTAACTGCTGTGATTCTTTCCATTGTTGCCTTGCTCTTTTTTCCACAACTTTTGCATCTATTCGGCTGTACACCGGAGCTTGAGCCATATGCTCGTGACTATGGTTATATCATCATTCTTGGGCTTCCTTTTCAAATGATCTGCGCAACGATCAACTCTGTGATTCGCGCAGATGGTAGTCCTCGATATGCAATGGTCGCCATGCTTTCCGGAGCAGTATTAAATGTCATTCTTGATCCAATCTTCATATTTGTATTTGATCTTGGCGTACAAGGCGCTGCAATTGCCACTGTCATCAGCCAGATCGTATCTTTCATTCTAAATATCTGGTATCTGAGAAAGCCAAAATGCATCGAACTGAAAGGAAAAGTTAAATTCAATGCTGCAATTTCTGCTAAAGTTGTCTCGCTCGGGATCAGCAGTTTTATCACGCAGCTGTTTGCTGCGCTGGTCATGGGTTTGCAAAACAATCTACTACGCAAATACGGTGCATTGTCTCCTTTTGGCGCAGAGATTCCGATCACTGTAGTTGGCATCGTCGCAAAAGTCAATGAAATTTTGAATAGCGTGTTATTGGGAATGGCCGTAGGTGCTCAGCCAATTATCGGCTATAACTATGGTGCTCAGAAATATGACCGCGCAAAAAAAGCTTTGAAAATGGTGATCGCATGTGGACTTATAATCAGCACAGCAGCTTTTATATTATTTCAAAGTGTACCGGACAAAATCATTCTATTATTTGGTGACACCAACGATCCGCAGTATATAGAATTTGCCATGATAGCCTTTCGCGTCTACACTTTCTGCATTATCGCAAACAGCGTGCAAATGCCTATTGGCATTTTTTTGCAGGCGATCGGCAAAGGTGGAAAAAGCGCGTTATTGTCTCTGTCAAAACAAGCCATCTTCGTTGTCCCTGGCTTAATCTTTTTGGGAGAAGCTATGGGCGTGACTGGTGTACTGGCAGCCAGACCAGTAGCAGATGGGCTAGCATTTATAATGGCAATTCTCCTGCTGATTTCAGAGATTCGCACCTTTGGTCAGGCGAAAATCAGTAAAAAAGCAGCCGTTGCTCATTCACGCACAATACAAAATCATCCACCGCAAATCATTATTACCATCTCTCGTGAATATGGATCTGGTGGACGATATATCGGTCGTCTAGTCGCCGAGCAACTCGGATTACCATTCTATGATAAAGAATTGATTGTCCGCATGGCTGATGAGACAGGTTTGTCTGAATCGTTTATCGAAAATGCAGAACAACGATATAGTCGACTGTCTGGATTTCATCCAGGCCCTTATACAGGACCAAGCGGAGAGGATGAGTTGTTCATTAAACAATCTCAGGTGATCCAAGAAATTGCAGCGCAAGGCAGCTGCGTGATTGTAGGACGTTGCGCAGATTATGTGCTGGAAGATGATCCCCGTTTAATGAAGGTTTTTATTTTTGCAGGCCTCCAGGATAAACTAGCACGAGCCGTCAAATACTACCATCTTGACCGTGACAAAGCAGAACAAAAAATCATACAGATTAACCGAGAAAGAGCAAACCATTACCGACATTATACCGGCCGTAGCTGGGCGCTACCGTCGAGCTATGACATTTGTCTGAACAGCGGATTGCTTGGCGCTGAAAATACCGCAAAGCAAATTTGTGACATCGTCAACCAATGGCTAGAGCAGCACGCGACTGAGGGCAGCGCAAAAAACACTGCCAAGGGAAGGAGCACAATATAATGAAACTTACTGTAAAAAAGATCATGACTGCCGGCGGACTTTTATGTGGAGCAGCTGCGATATCCGGCGCTGTGTCCTATTCCATTGCAAAAAAACTGATGGCAATGGCACTGGATCGTGGTGAAAATCTGCCTACCTCGCAAATCCCCAACAATGATGAACCAGCCTTACTGGCTTTTGCAAAATTGAGAGAAAAAGCCGCTGCTGAATTAGCAAATACGCCGAACGAAACCGTAGAAATCGCCGCCTGGGATGGTATCCGACTGGTGGGGCATCGGCTCTCTGTACCAAACGCAAAACGTGTGCTGGTCGCCATGCATGGCTGGCGCTCCTCCTGGTCCCGTGATTTTGGCATGCTAGCAAATTTTCTCAAGGAAAACGGCTGCAGCGTACTTTTTGCAGAGCAACGCGGACAAGGGGGCAGCGATGGCGACTACATGGGCTTCGGCTTGGCCGAACGCTTCGACTGCATCAATTGGGTCGACTGGGTCAACGAAGAAACCGGCAGGGACTTGCCAATCTATCTTTGCGGCGTGTCGATGGGCGCATCCACTGTACTAATGGCTTCTGCCTTTGATTTACCGAACAATGTGCACGGCATCATTGCAGACTGCGGCTATACGTCTCCGCAAGCAATCTGGCGGCATGTGGCACAGACGAATTTACACATCCCTTACGACAAATGGATGAGCGAGATCATCGATGCAATCTGCCAAGACCGCATTAATTTCAGAGCCACAGATTATTCCTGCACCGAAGCGCTGTCAGAAAGCCACGTCCCAGTGCTGTTTATCCACGGTACTGACGATGCGCTTGTACCGGTAGAAATGACTTATGAAAACTACAAAGCATGCGCATCTCCCAAGCGTCTTCTGGTCGTTCCCGGAGCCGGACATGGTATGAGCTATGTCGTAGATCAAGCATTATACGAACAGACTGTACTGCAATTCTGGCATGATTATGACTGAGCATTGCCGCTTATTGCATAAAAGTGGCTGCAGCATTTTGAATCTGCCGAAGGAGGTCAGTGACAGCATACATCATGTTCTTGCGTTGTGTATCATACCTTATTTTCGTCGGTGTTCTGATGTTTATTGCGGGGCGTTTTCTGCCCAAATCCTTATTCCATCATCACCGTTTTCCATTCCGAGTATTCGCTTCTGAAAAACGAGGAACGATCTATGTACACCTTGGTGTGCGTAAATGGCTGGCTACACGCTGCGCGTGCGCGAACCGGATTGGTACGAGCATCGCATGTTCAAAGGCCAGTCGCCCACTGTCAATCTCCACGTGTTCAGTCAAGGCTGTGACGAAGCACAGCGCATGCTGGCCTTTCGCGACCATCTGCGCGCTCATCCTGACGACCGAGCACGTTACGCCACAGAAAAGCGCCGACTCGCCGCGCAAAAATGGACGTATATTCAGGATTACGCCGACGCCAAGACAGCCGTCGTGCAGGAGATCCTGGCGCACATTTCCGCTCTGCCGCCAACTTCCATACAATAAACCCAAGCGCTGGCGAACCATTCGCCAGCGTTTTCTTCTACCCGCAAAGCCGCGCTACGCCGCCATTCCTGCCAATGTTATTTTGCGTTGCTTGCCATTCCCACCAGCTTTTCGTATACTGAACACAGTTCCGGAGCACAAATATTCGCAAGGAGTTGAATCCCAATGCTCAGTGACAACATTCAAAAATACCGCAAACAAAAAGGCTGGAGCCAGGAAGAGCTCGCCGTGCGGCTGAACGTCGTGCGCCAGACGATCTCGAAATGGGAGCGCGGCACCTCAGTGCCCGATGCGGATATGCTGATCCAGCTTTCCGATCTGCTCGGCGTTTCCGTGAGCACGCTCTTGGGCATCGAAGAAAAAAACTGGCGCGCCGACGCGCTGGCAGAAGAGCTCGCTGCACTCAACGCCGAGCTCGCCAGCCGCAAGCGCCACAGCGCGCTCTTAAAAGAAGCTGCGAACAAACGCAATCTCATCCTTTTTCTATGCTTTGCCGCGCTCTTCATCGCTCTCGCTGTGCGTGAGCCAGTCGTCTCCATCGTGCTCATCGGCGGTTGTGTGCTCGCGGCAACGGTCGTTCTCTATCGTAATCTGGCGCTGCTCACGCGCATTTCCACCAATGATCTTCGGCTCGGCGTACTGCGGCTGACAACACTCGTCAACATCGGCATCATCTTCATCGCAATGCTTACAGTGCTCTTATCCGCCACGGGAGTGCTCGCATTTTCCGAGCACTCCGAGCGCCTTTTCGCAATGTGTTTCATCACCGTCATCATGATTTTTCTTGGCATTGTCTCGCCACGGCTGCCCTTCCAACGCCACACAGGCCTGCGTCTGCCCTGGACTGTGCGCGATGAAGACACCTGGAACGTCGCCCACCGCATCCTCGGCATCATCTCACTACCGTTGGCGCTGCTCTACGTTGCCGCCAGCCTCACGCTCGACGCTTTCGACTCTGTCACCATCGCCGCCATCGCCCTATGGATTGGCATTCCCGGCGTACTTTCCTACATCTATTATTGGAAGAAATATCACGGCAAATTATGAAAAAGCAAAGAGCCGTTTGCTGGGATCGGCAAACGGCTCTTTGCTTTTGTAAATTCCTTATTCAGCTATGGTTTCAACAACGGCTGCCGGAGTGGTTCCAGCATCGCTGTAGCGCGCGTCGAGTTGACGGTCGCCCCAAACACTGACGGCCATCGCAGCGATGGCAGCAACGATAACAATGGTGGTTTTGATTTTTTTCATGAATGCCTCCTAAAAAATCTGGGGGTATAGAGATTAAAAGAAAACTCCTGTTGTCATAATGATATTACCACATCGTTGCTAGTTTGTCATCTTTTTTCGATCAAAAATCCCAATACCTGAAACGCAACCGAGGTTACAGGCGTGCACTGCAACAAGCCTTTTGTTTCCATATTGCGGACGATGCGTGATCGTATTCTGAACTTTCTCGTCGCTTTCCATCGACTTTTACACGTATCTTCATCTTTCCATGCTCTTCTGTGCGATCCACTTTCAATTTTTAATTACCACATCATGATATTGTGTTTTTCGATATTATATCTTTTGCTGCTCGTTATCCGGCCGTTCCATTGTGTCAACGACACCATTTTCTCAGCGAGTGCACTTTCTGCTATCCGCTGGTGCTCGTGCTATGCTACAATATTAATATGAAATTTTCAAAGGAGGGCGCATCATGCATTATTTCACGACCTACACCTCCCCGCTCGGCAAGATCCTGCTCGCCAGCGACAACGAAGGATTGATACATCTCGCCTTCGATGGACAGAAATATTTTCCAGCGCTGACTGGCGCCCAGGAAATGCCGTCGCATCCCATCCTCATCAGCGCCCAGCGCTGGCTTGACAGCTATTTCGCTGGCGAAAATCCAGATTTCACACCGCCGCTCCACGCCAGCGGCAGCAATTTTCAGCGCGCTGTCTGGCAACTGCTCCTCGCCATTCCCTACGGCGAAACGACAACCTATGGCGCCATTGCTCAGGAAATCGCGCGTCTGCAACAGCGCCCACGTATGTCTGCGCAGGCTGTCGGCGGCGCCGTCGGGCACAATCCCATCGGCATCATCGTGCCCTGTCATCGCGTCGTCGGCGCTAGCGGCAGTCTCACCGGCTACGCCGGCGGCCTCGATAAAAAGATCGCCCTGCTAAAACTGGAAGGCGTGGAAATGTCCCGTTTCTTCGTGCCAAAGAAAGGCACAGCCTTGTGAGCAAAAAACGCTCAGCAACCAATCGGCTGCTGAGCTGGTTCATTTAACGCGAATATATTGCTGATTCCGACTGCGTGGTTTGTCAGGAACGGTCATCTCTACAAGACCGAGTGCCATAGCCGGGCGCAGATAATGCGTGCGAAAACTGTCCTTTGAACGCAGCGCCAATTTTTCCATCAAAACCGTGGCGCTATAGGCTGTTCCCGGTGTCATCACACGAAGCAGCTCCGCAACGCGTGGTGGAAGGTCATCATCCAAATTCTGCATGAGCGCTTCTGACAAGATCTCGTCGATACGCTCGAGCATAAATAAAATGAACGTATCCGAACGGCCTTCACGGTGACAACGTGCGATGGCCTGATAATATTCATCCTGAAAACACTCGATCTGGCTTTCCAGCGGCAGCTCTGTAAAAAATGGCTGCCATCTTGCCAGGAGTGCTGTGTGCCAAAGTCGAGCCATGCGCCCATTGCCATCAGCGAAAGGATGGATGAAAACAAATTCATAGTGAAACACCGCCGAAAGGATCAACGGATGAAGCGTATCGCGCTCCCGCTGCATCCAGCCAAATAATTCATCCATGAGCTGCGGCACGCGCTTGGCCGGTGGTGCAACAAAGATACACCGCTCACCGTCGAATACGCCTTCTTCGCCGCTGCGAAAAATGCCAGCCTCACGAATCAGGCCGGCTGTCATGATACCGTGACAGGTGAGCAGGTCTTCCACGCTATACGGATCAATCTCAGGCAAACGTTCATAGGCTGCGAATGCATTCTTCACTTCCTGAATTTCCTTGCGGTCGCCAAAAACGATCCGCCCATCAATAACGTCCTTCACCTGCTCCAGAGAAAGAGAATTTGCCTCAATGTGCAGGGAAGAATGAATAGAACGAATGCGGTTGAGCCGCCTGAGATGTGGTTTGCTGTTCATTTCACCAGCTATTTTAAAAGCGCCAACTTTTTCCGAGATGGACGCTACACGGCTGAGCATCTCAATTGTGAGCGAAAATGGAGGTTTATAGCTCGCCATACACATCTTCCTTTCCAATTCTGTTCCACTTACTCGTTTACTTGTGTGCTAACATACACGTTAACTTACGTGTTTTCAGTATAGCATGTTCCTGCTGACAATGCAAAAGGCGCTTCGGTTTCCCGAGCGCCTTTTGCACATCTATTATACCACACTCTGTGCGCTGCGAACAAGACTGGTCACCTATGGAAAAATGCGGTACACTGAGGCAAGAAATCTACAAGGAGGCGCAGACGATGAACGAGAACGACCAGGAACAGGAACGAATGAAAGAAGAAGCATATCTTGCGCAGGTGTTGGCAGAAACGGATCGCCAGATCGCCCAGGCGGAGGATCAGCTGGCACGTCGCGAAGCGGAAATGGTGAGCGTGCAGCGTGATGTTTTTGAAGACGGCGCCCGCAGCGGCGGCAGTCTTTCCAGCGCCGACGGATTTGAATCGCTTGTCGAGCTGAATCAGAGCATGGTGGCGCTGACGAACATGGCGGTCACGCAGGACAACCTCGCGAAAAAGGTTGCGCGACTGAAGGCGCTGCGGCCATCGCCATATTTTGGTCGCATCGATTTTCTCTTTGATGGTGAGAAAAAGCCTGAGCCGCTCTACATTGGCCGCACGGCTCTTTTAGAAGAAGGCACGGCAGAAAATCTGATCATCGACTGGCGCTCACCGATCGCCAGCGTGTTTTACCGTTTCCTGCTCGGCGACGCGTACTACGACGCGCCTGCCGGACGCATCAAAGGAAAGGTTACGCGCAAGCGTCAGTACGAGATCACCGAAAGTCAGCTCCAATATTTCTTCGATACAGACATGACAGTGAGCGACGGCATCCTCAAGGCGCTGCTCTCGCAAAACACAACGCCACAAATGCGCGCCATTGTGGAAACGATCCAGCGCGATCAGGATCTGATCATTCGCAATCTCGACGCGGATCTTCTGATGATCCAGGGCGTTGCAGGCAGTGGAAAAACCGCGATCGCCCTGCACCGCGCAGCTTTTCTTATGTACGAAGGGCTGGCGAACAAGCTGGCCTCGACGGACATCCTCATCCTCTCACCAAACCGCACCTTCTCGAGCTACATCGCAGGTGTCTTGCCAGAGCTGGGCGAGGATAATGTGCGCACGCTGACTTTCGACGAGCTTCTGCACGATATCCTCGGCGAAAATATGCGCATCGAAGCGCAGCACAGTTTTCTGGAGCGTGCCATTGGTTCGAGCCAGAAAGTGTTCGTCAATCAATGCCTGACGTTCAAAACGAGCGAGGCCTTTCGCCAGACCCTCGATCGTTTTGCAGAGGACATTCCACAGCATTACATCAATTACCACGACATCCGCTTTGCCGGACGTCTGCTTGTGAGTAAGCGTGAGCTGGAAGAGCGCGTGCGCGACCGCGACGATCTATTGCTTGGTACGCGGCTCGATCATGTGGAAAGTCGTGTACTTGATGGGCTCAGCGGACTATCAAAAGAAAAACGCGCCGCCGCCCAGGAAAAGCTCGCCCACTTCACCCATCTCAATTTGCCTGCGCTCTACAGCCGTCTCTGGCAGGAGGATCGCTATTTTGATTCAGCCGAGCTGCCGGACAATCTCGTCGCGATCCGTCGCCGCACCCTGTCCGCTCTCGATAACGGCCGCATTGGATTTGACGACGCCATCTGTCTGCTCTATCTCCATCTCAAGCTCTATGGCAACCGCGCCTGGCGCCGCATCCGCCAGGTGATCATCGACGAAGCGCAGGATTACACGCCGCTGCAATTCGAGATTTTTCACCAGCTTTTTCCAAATGCCAAACTCACCATCCTCGGCGATATCAACCAGCGTCTGACGCAAAGCGCTGACGCTGCGCTCTACGACCATATCGCCGCCATTTTCGACAAAGAAAACAGCCTGCGCTACACCCTCACGAAAAGCTTCCGCTGCTCCAGCGAGATTCTCGCATTCGCCCTGAACTTTCTTGACGAGGCGCCGCAGGTCGAAGCCTTCAACCGTCACGGCGACGCTGTGCGCTGTCAGGCTTTCAGTGATCACAGCGCTTGGCTTTCCGGTCTCGTGCAGGAGATCGACAGCTGTCGCTCGAAAAATTATGGCAGCATCTGCCTGATCACCAAAACCGAAGCCTCCGCCCAATCGCTCTACAGCGAGCTCAAAGCCCGCACCGACGTGCACCAGCTGCGTCTGCAGAACGAAGATCTTCAAGGCACGCTGATCGTCCCCGTGGCGCTCACGAAAGGCCTCGAGTTCGATGCTGTGATTCTCGCCGACGCCGACGCAAACACTTACCACGACGACACCGATCGCAACCTGCTCTATATCACAGCCACCCGCGCCCTGCATCGTCTAAGCATTTTCTGCGCAGGGACACTTTCTCCGCTCATTCCCATCCATTCGCAGGCGTCTTTGTGCTATACTGATGAAAAACAAAAGAAGGAGGATTCTCCATGTACGAACTGATCCAGGTCGCGCCACGCACCTATTACATTCAAAGCCCCGCAAAGATCGGCGTCGTTGAGACCAGCAACGGTCATGTCGTGCTCATCGACAGCGGCAACGACAAGGAAGCCGGGCGCAAGGTGCGCCAGCATCTCGACCGTCAGGACTGGACACTTGACGCCATCTACAACACCCATTCCAACGCCGACCACATCGGCGGCAACGCTTATCTCGCCAAGCAGACCGGCTGCGCCCTCTACGCGCCAGGCATCGAGGCTGCATTCACCCAGCATCCGATCCTCGAACCAGCACTGCTCTACGGCGGCTATCCGATGAAGGCACTGCGCCACAAGTTTCTTCTCGCTCAGGAAAGCGACGCCCAGCTGCTGACGCCCGAACATCTTCCCGCGGGCTTTGAGCTGATCCCGCTGCCAGGGCATTTCTTCGACATGGTTGGTCTGCGCACACCAGACGACGTCGTCTTTCTCGCCGACTGCCTATCCAGCCAGGCGACCCTCGATAAATACCAGATCAGCTATGTTTACGACGTCGCCGCTTATCTCGACACCCTCGAGCGCGTTAAAGAAATGCACGCCACGCTTTTCGTGCCTGCTCATGCCAACGCGACCGAGGACATCGCGCCGCTGGCGCAATACAACATCGACAAAGTGAACGAGATCGCCGGTCACATTCTGGATTTCTGCGCCGCGCCGCACACCTTCGAGGAAGTTCTGCAGCATCTTTTCACCAGCTACGACCTGGCTATGACCTTCGAGCAATACGCCCTTGTCGGCAGCACCGTGCGCAATTATCTCTCCTGGTTGCTCGACAGCGAGCGCCTGTCTGCGACGTTCACCGACAACCGTCTGCTTTGCCAGCGGGTGTAAGAAAGAAGCACGCCATGCTTCCACTCACCCCTGACGACCACGCCCTCATTGCTCAAGCGCGCGACGCCATTCGCCGCAATTATGACAGCGTCCACGAAAACCACACCGTCGGCGCCGCTGTGCGCTGTGCCGACGGCAGCATTTTCTGCGGCATCAACGTCTACGCCATCCACGGCGCCTGCGCCGAACAGGTCGCCCTCGGTACCGCCATCACCGAAGGCCAGCGCGATTTCACCACCATCGTCGCCATGCGCGGCGAAAATGGCGAGGAGATCATCCCGCCCTGCGGCAACTGCCGCCAGATCCTCTCCGACTACGCGCCAGACTGCGGCGTCATCCTAGACTGTGATGGTACGCTCGCAAAAATGCCAGCGCGTGACCTGCTGCCCTTTGCTTATCATTCCGAAGACGCTTAAACATAACGCGACGGTCTGCTCAGGATCGTCGCGTTTGTATTTTCGCGTCCGGAGTTGAACACGGCACGTTTTGCGCGTATAATTAAATTATTATTTCTCAGAAAGGAGCCATTCCATGATCACATTCCGCAAAGCCACGCTGGGCGACCTCGACGCGCTCCTGGCGCTCTACGACCGTGTGTTCACTGCCGAAGAAGCAGGGCGCACCAGCGTCGGCTGGGTGCGCGGCATCTATCCAACGCGCCAGACCCTCGAGGATGCCCTTGCGCGCGACGATCTTTTTCTCGAGGAAGCCGACGGCGCGCTCGTTGGCGCGGCGGTGTTCAACAAACTACAGAGCGATTATTACGCGCCAGCGCCCTGGCAGATCGATGCGCGCCCCGACGAAGTCATGGTCATGCACACCTTCGCCATTGATCCCACGTTTCGCCGCCAGGGCTACGCCCGCGCCATGCTGGATTTTTACGAACGCCACGCCCGCGAAGAAGGCTGCCGCGCGCTGCGCATCGACACCAACGAACGCAACAGCGGCGCCCTCGCGCTTTACGCAAGCTTCGGCTTCCAGCGCATCACGATCCATCCGCACTGCTTCGAAGGGCTGCCGGAAATTCGCCTGCAGCTTCTCGAAAAAGTGCTCGCATCTCAACCAACAAAGGAGAACGCCACAATGACCGTCACCTTTCGCAAAGCCACAGCGGCCGATCTTGACGCTGTGAGCGCAATCTACGATCGCATTCACACTGAGGAAGAAGCCGGCCGCACCACCATCGGCTGGGTGCGCGATATCTATCCAACCCGCGCCACCGCCGAAGCCGCGCTCGCCCGCGACGATCTTTTCGTGGAGGAGCAGAACGGTGCCGTCGTCGGCACCGCCATCCTCAATCATCTGCAGGGTGACGAATACATCGGCGCGCCATGGCAGATCACTGCCGACGACGACCACGTTCTCGTCATGCACGCCCTCGTCATCGACCCCGCCGCCAAAGGCCGCGGTCTCGGCACCGCCTTCGCGCAATTTTACGAGCGCACCGCACGCGCGCAAGGCTGCACAGCCCTGCGCATCGATACCAATGCGCGCAATATCCCCGCCCGCACCCTCTATAACAAACTCGGCTACCGCGAAGTCACCATCGTGCCCTGCCAATTCAACGGCATCGATGGCGTCGAGCTCGTACTGCTGGAGAAAGCTGTGGAGTAAATGAGAACACCCTCAGACAAAGTGTCTTTTCTTCGTCTGAGGGTGTTTTTGTTTATGCCAGTTGCCCCGGTAAACGCATCTTCTCCTTCTCCGGAAACTGCGCGTCGAAAATCTCCGCCTCCGCTTCATCAACAAAATATGCTGCTGGGGGCCCATAGACGCCGCGTACACCATCGAGATAACCTGCACACAGCTCACGCACGAGAAAATACGGCGCCATCGATCCATCGTCGTCGCGATAGCGCAAGCCCAGGCTGTCTCCACGGACGAAGCCGCTCTTTTCGTAAAAAGCACTGTTTCCTTCAAGGCAGATCGCACCATAGCCAAGCGCTGCTGCTCGCGCAATCGTCTCGTCGAGAAGTCGCTTGCCGAATCCCTGCCGCTGCCATGCTGGAGCAATGCCGATTGGGCCCAGGCAAAGCACTGGCAACACGCCGCCAGCGTCCAGCAGAATCTCCGCAGGCATACACAGACTCTGCCCGATGAGCACGCCATCCCGCTCCATCACCAAATCAAGCGCTGGCTCGTAGCCCTCTGCTCCGCGCAGCACATGGATCAGATAGTGCTCTATCGCGCCTGGCCGATAAACGTTCCAAAACGCATCGCGCACCAATGTCTCCACGGCGCGATACTCCTCCGGCCGCACCAAGCTGATCTGATAGTCAGCCATTCTTTCATTTCCGTTGCTCGACACCATATTCTCCTCCTGTTGTTCCAGTGTATCCTGTTTCTCTATTGTAAAGCCAACGCCTCCAACATGCAAGCAGCCCCTCGTGAAAATCCACGAGGGGCTATTGTTGCTATGGGGTGTTTGTTGTTCGCATCAATTATTCAGGCATCTCCAGGCCGTTCAGCAGGTACGCTGCCTGGATGGTGTGCTTGCCGAGGATAGCAGTGGTGACGGTGCCAACGCCGCCTGGTACTGGGGTGATCATGGATGCGTGGGATTCTGCAGCATCGTAGTCGACGTCGCCGCAGAGCTTGCCATTTTCATCCATGTTGATGCCAACATCGACGACGATCTGTCCGTCGGCGACCATGTCGCCGGTGATCATTTTCGCCTTGCCGGCGCAGGCGACGAGGACGTCGGCTTCGCGGCAGCGCGCTGGCAGATCAACGGTCTTGGTGTGGCAGATGGTTGGCGTGGCGTTTTTGCCGAGCATGAGCATGGCCAGTGGTTTACCGACGACCATGCTGCGGCCAACGATGGTGACACGCTTGCCACGCAGCTCAACGCCGCACTGGGCAAGGATCTCCATCACGGCAGACGGCGTGCATGGGGCAAAACCGGTCTTGTCGCCGGCGAACACTTTTGCTGCATTGACAGGGCTCATGCTATCCACGTCTTTGAGCGGATTGATCATGGCTTTCAACGGTTCGACGTCAAGATGCTTCGGCAGCGGCTGGAAGAGCAGAATGCCGTGCACAGCTGGATCGTCGTTGACAGCGGCGAAGGTTTTTTCCAGCTCCGCCTGATCGACGTCTTCCGGCATGACGACGTTTTTCACGGTGACGTGCATGTTGGCCATGCGTTTCATGGCGCCGCGTTCGTAAGACAGATCGTCTGGACGCTCGCCAACACGCACGATGGCCAGACATGGATCGATGCCCTTGGCGCGCAGATCTTCGGTGAGAGGGGTGAGCTGTGCTTCCATTTTGGCGACGACTTCTTTGCCGAGCATTTGTTGAGCCATTGGCAAAACCTCCTTATTTGATGGCTGCGAGCACGCCGTCATAGATGCGCGCTTTCAGCGCGGCGCCTTCGGCGATGATGGCATCGGCTTTGGCGTCAAGCGCGGCGGCGCGTTCGCGGTCTTTCATGGACTTGGTATTGATGTAGACGTTCAGAGATGCGCCTTCAATGGCAGCCTGAGCAAAGAGGATACCGACGCCAACGTCGCTGACGGCGAGCTTGCTGCCTTTTGCAACGAGGATTTCAAGCTCTTTTGCGGCAGCGAGAACGGTTTCCATGATGCTCATTGGCACAACGCTGGCCTCGTAGAGGGCGTTTTCCATGATGGTGTCGCGCTCAGGATCGTCCTTGGGAATGCTGTAGGCTTTGGAGAGCGGCTCAAAAGCGACAGCATCGCCGTCGACGAGATCGATGAGCTGGTCGCGCAGACCTTCCAAACGGTCGCGCACGGTTTTCACTTCTTCTTCGTAGTCGGCGTACTTTTTCTTGCCGATGGTGAGATTGGTCACCATCATGCCGAGGGCTGCGGCAAATGCCCCAACGGCAGCGGACGCGCCGCCGCCGCCGGGAACCGGCGCATTGGAGGACAGCTCAGAAAGAAACTGAGTTGCCGGTTTTTCTAGCATTTTCATGAGGCTCACCTCTTAGAACAGACCGGAGATGATGCCGTCGTTGTCA
>PPYE01131588.1_pt1 | contig 20898 bp, 29 predicted proteins | sample 1559881 | NCBI WGS metagenome assembly PPYE01 (sample SAMN08240022, study PRJNA423297) | Human gut metagenome, whole genome shotgun sequencing project.
GCGAGACTGCTGAAGCTGGCTTTGCCAGTATGTATCTGACTGGTGTTGCTGTCAAAGTTCTTTGCCAGTTTGTACCTGCTGGTGTACAAGACCGTAATCCATTTACTCGTAAAGACAATCTTTACGATGTTGTGGATTATGACCGATATGTATATCATATTGTAGGTATCGAACAGCCTACTGACCCTGTTCTTGTTGGTGCATATAATGTACTTATCAAGCAGATTATGGAGGACGCTCGTGCTGCCATTGCTGCCAAGCGTGAGGCTAAAGCTAAAGCGGCTAGTTTTGTTGCTACTGCAATGAGTGATGACGATTTACCGTTCTAATGAACATGACGCTACTGACCTTCGGGTTGGTAGCGTTTGTGTTATCAACAATAGTTTTGCTGATGCTGTTGCTAGTGTTCAACCTCGAAATGCTCATTATCAACATTAAATATATTGCAGCAAACGAACTTAACAGTCTGATAAGACTTATCTATCATGAACTAGCTGCAAGGTCTGATAATACTAATCCTAATATTAAACATTATGAAAGTACATCGTATTATTGCTATTATTGAAGTTGAGAATGATAATTCTATAACTTCTGTTGAAGTTACTAATCTTCATCCTACTAATAACGATATTCCTCTTGCTGTTACCAATATAACCACTAATGGTAGTGCGAATAATATAGAACAGGTATATTATAGTATTAGTAAACGTAGATTAGCTATTGCTGATAAACTAAAAAGTATCGCTCGTTCTATTAATGAAGGTCTTGATAATTATGAACGTGATGAAATTACTGATGATAATACTATTAATGAAATTAATGATGATTTATTCCTATAACATTTTGTTATACTGATATTGGTTATGGAGATTTACTCCCATAACAAAAAGTTATAGAGATGAAATTAGAGGTGACGAGAGGTATTGAATGTGGAGAAAGAGGATATGGGATGAAAGTGGTGAATGTGGAGCTTGTGGAGAATGAGATGGTGGAGATGAATGTGGCTCAAATAGGGTTAAATTGAGGTTGAAGTGGAGATGAGAGTGAGTTTGGTAGTGGTTACTATGGAAAAAATAATAGAGATAATCATACTAAAGCTACTATTCCTACCACTATTCCTCTTCCTAATCAATCCAAACCTATTGTTCCAACTCCCTCTTATTCCCTCTCATAACCTTTAGTTATATCTTCATAACTATTAGTTATAACCTCTAGTTATATCATCGTTATTAGTATTAGTTCCAACTCCTTCTCTTTCTCTCCTATAACTTCTCGTTATACTATCATAATCTCTAGTTCCAGCATTATAACCTCTAGTTATATCACTATCAGTTTCAGTCATAACATCATCATTATCATCTCATTGACGTTCGTCATGACTATTAGTCATACAATCGTTATTAAGACTAGCTCTAACAGTATTACCAAGTCTAATAAGACTTCTAGTCATAATGACCAATAGCATTAGTTCTAGTTAATAATAGCACTATTAATATTATCAGTATTATAATGACTATTAATACTAGTCATGCTAATATTACTGGTGATATTATTAATGATATTCTTAATATTCTTGATATTACTGATTCTCTTTATACTAATGATACTCTTTATACTATTGATATTTATTATACTCGTGGTAAGTTAATTTCTATTGCTATAACTATTTTAGTTATTTTAATATAGCTATTGATTATTAATTAGAATTATAGTATAAATAAATTATAATATATTTGGAGTATTATATTTAATTATATATTTGTCGTGTTGTTCAGTAGAGTAATATTGCTACTGATAATAATATTAATCTTAAACTTATAAGTGTTATGGTAAATTTTGATAATGTTACTAGTAATGTTCAATCTAAGCCTAGAAAGAAAACTATGGCTGAAAGTTTAGAAGAAGCTAAACAAGAAGGTAAACTTGTTGTTCCTGAAGAAGATACACAAGTTAATGCTGTTGTTAGTAGTGAAACTATTCAGCCTAAGAATAAAGCTAGGAAGAAGAAACAAAGTAAAGTTCGTAAACAGGAAGAACAAACTACTGTTGTTAGTCAAGCTAATGAAGATAATGATTTTAAAGATGTTAAGACTGATAAACGTGGTGTTCCTGTTGGAATTAATGTTCCTCAACATATTCTTGATGTAGTTTGTATTGTTAAATTCAATGCTGCATTTAGACGTCATACTTCTCTTAATATTCTTCATGCTCTTGAAGATGATGGAAGAATATGTAATTCTAAAGGTGCTTATGTTGACTTCTTATGGAATAAGTTTAGAGTTACCGCTGATGGTGGACTTCGTAGAGAATATAGATATACAGATGATTTATTCATTGATGGTTTAGTTAAAGCTCATGCTGATGTTGCTAGTGATAGTCAACGAGTTATTGGTATTATGATTGATACTGAAACTGAACTTCATAAAAAGAATAAAGATTCTGAGGCTAGTTAAGTTTGTAGTATAGACTCCCCGTAGAGGATGGATAGTGCTGTTGAGCTTGTTAAAGCTAATTCTCATATTCTTGCCATTTTTATCCATTTTGTTTATTGGGTTTGTTATAGTTAACACGTTGATGATAATCATCCTTTACTCGGAGTTTATTTTATATATAAAGATATGGAAAGAACTGATATTTATTTTGTTGAAGATGATACATATTTCAATAATAATGTTGAAGGTATTGAAATTCATGCAGAATGTCTAAGTCAAGATTTTGACGATATTGCTTGGGAACCAATAGTTGATGATAGTCCTATTGTTGACCCTGAAAATGATGTTTTTGGTTATTATGATTAAATAAATAAAATTATGGAAAATATTAATATTAAAGTTATTCTTGATGAAGTTTTTGGTAAATCTTGTGATAGTATTGCTTGTGATACTTGTAAATATAAAGAAGATTGCGAACTTATTAATAAATTCATTAATGATATTAAAGATAAAGGTTTATCTCCAGACCAATGTGTTAGAGGTTTAGCTTTATTTGTATATGTTCTTAAAGAACAAAAATATATTAATGATTTTGGTAAAACTCAAGAAGATATTATTAAACTTGTTACTCAAGATGGATTTGAACTTGATTGGCTTATTAATCGTTGGAGATATGATTATTAATATTATTGAAGCTAATACTAAAATTAATCATTTTATAGGTCAACATATTATTGATAGTTCTTATAAAGAACGTAATGAAATTATTAAAATGGTTAATCAATCTGTTGATAATAATAAACAAGAGAATAAGTTTAAGAGTGTTAGTGATGATGAAATTTATGCTGAACTTAAACGTAGAAAAGCAAATAAATCTGCTAAATAATCCCACATAATTTTGATTGTATTTCTAATGCTATTATCTGTGAAGATGATAGCATTATTTCACTTGCTGATGATGGAGGAATTGAACTCCGAAACTATGATATTGTTATTATCCGTTTTAATTTCTAATTGTAACTTTTGTAATAGTACGGTCTGTGAAGATAGTGCTATTAATATTTATCATAGTCCAAGTGTTATATGTCATATTTGATTTGGTGTTAATTATTCTATTATTATTGATTGTGAAATTAGTAATAATGATGTCTGTGTCAAACATTTCGTTTTATATGATTTCGTATTTGTAGTTTTGCCTAGCATTGTTTGTGAAAATAGTGCTAGGCTTTTTAGTATGTATATTATTAATTTTAAATATATAATTAAAATGGATAATTTTGATTCTCTTATTTTTGATGGTCTATTAGATAGATACATTGAAGAACAAGCTAAGTTTGAAAAAGGTCAAGTTGTATATATGGAATATACTTATCAATATCATAATCAAACTAAACTTGGTGTTTGTGTTGGCATTGTAACTGGCGTTGGAGTTACTAAAGTTGAACGTACAATAGGCAATAATAAATATATTGATTATCCTATTGTATATACTGTTACTCATGCTAAAGGTATAAGTTATAATGTTAGTGAATGTAAACTTGGCTCTGTTGCTGAACATATACTTAAAGAGCGTCTTAAAAGAGCTAGTAATAATAATAAACAGAATAATGAGCCTGCTACAAATGACTAGCTATTTACGTTCATAACATATTCATAGATATGATTCTTTTGCCCTCTATTGAATTTTCATATATAATCTGATTAATCTATCACGATTGATAATTGATTCAATATAGGGCAAAAGAACTAGCTAATAAATGTTAAACTAAAAATTTAATACAGTTTTGTTATGAATTATGTTGCTTATAAACAAATTGATGGTACTATTACATCTGGATTTAAAGTTAAACTTTATGATATAGTTACTTTGAATACTGGCTATTGGAAAGATAAACTTGCTATTGTTCTATATATTAATGAAGATAAAAAACAAATTAAAGTTCGTATTATTGAATGTGGTATGAACTTAACTCTTAAAGTTAAAGATGTTCAATTTGTTAATCATAATAATAGAACTGCTGCTCGTTCTTATATTGATTTATGTAATAAACTATCTAAAGCCTTTCGTGATAAATATACTGATAAACAGTATATAAAAGATAATTGGTTTACTGATAAGTTTATTATTAATGATATAACTGCTGATACTATTGCTAAAGGTATTGGTCAATATATTACTAATACTGATAGTAATAGATATTCTGTTAGTGCTATTATGTGGCTTAGTGATATTAAAGATTATATAGATGCTTTGCTTAAATATGGTGATTTTGATTTTGTTGCTAAGGCATTTAAAATCTATAATATTACTGATACTAGATTTGAACTCATTCGTAAACTTTATAATTATTTCTATGATTGAAGATGCTATTGGATATATTCTTGGAGTTTGTGTTGGATGTATTTTATTTCTTATTTATGAAGTATTTAATCTATATAAGAAGATTGAACGAATTAATATAGATATTAATAAACTTCAAAATAAAGATATAGAATTTCATCGTAATATTGAATTTATTATTAATGATAGTAAATATAATAAAGAAGTTCTTGAACATTTTATTAATAAACTTAATAAACTTAATGATAGTATTAAAGCGAAAGTTGATGACTAGCTTGCTTCCATCCTCTACGGGGGGTCGCCACGGAGCGTAGCGTAGTGGCTCTACTAATCTAACTATTATTGAATTTATTATAGTTTTAACTATTAAATATAATTGTTTTATTAATCTTTAAAAATGTAAAGTACTTATGAAAAAGTATGATGAAGTTTCTGTTGTTCGTCAACTTAATAATGTTGATGCTGTTATTGGAATCAATCCTGCTAGTAAAGTTATTAAAGTAGCTAAAAATAGTGCTATTGGTAATGGAACTAGTGGTAAAATTGATTTTCTTTCTCATTATTGTGGTTATCATGTTGAGATTGTTGATGTTATTCAACAACAAAAAGAACGTGATGAAGAAATTGCTGCTAAGAAAGCTGCTAAAAAGGCTGCTCGTAAAGCTAAATTTGCAGAGGATAATACTTTTAAAGGTATTACTCGTGCTGTTGATAAACGTATGCGTACTATTAAAAGAAAGTAGTATGCTATGGTTAGCTTTAAATTCTCATTTGGAGTTGTAGGTAAATCCAAAGAGAAAGGAATAGTCAATAAATATGTTATTATAGTTGCTAAATGTGAAGGTATTATTAGATATATTGATGGTACTTATAAAGTAGAATACAATGACAAACTATATAGCATTACAGGTGAAAGTTACAGAACTAAAGGAAAGAAAATTGTTTATGCTCGTCGATTAGATGAATATAATCATAGAATTAAAATTATAAGAGATAGTGAAAATAGAAAAACTGTTGATACTAGATTTTATATTCCTTTTGCTGTTGGACTTATAGCTAAAGGTAAAATTGTTAAAATGCCTTTTGCTAAGGAATTGTTTCATATTACTACGTGTTATAATCGTGGTGATAGTGAATCTACTATTTTAGCTTTTCAAGAATGGAAAGAATATGAAGATAAAGTTAAAAATAATCTTATTGATGTAAACAACGAATTGTAATGATTGGTAATCTTAATATTGCTAATAGTAATAGAAAAGATACTAACATTAAGTTTACTAAAGACCAAGAAATAGCTGTGTATGAACTTATTGAGTTTCTTGCACAGCCTTGGGATGATAAGAAATATATTAATGCTCTTTGTGGTGCTGGAGGTACAGGTAAGACATTTGTTATTAAATATGTTATTAATAATTGCAAATGGTCTGGTGGTGTTATAGGTTGTGCTGCTCCTACACATAAAGCTTGTAGAGTTCTTAGTAATTCTATTGGTGGAAAAGAAGTTAATACAATTCAATCATTGTTTGGTTTTAGACTTGATGTTAATATTGAAAATTTTGACCCTGAAAATCCTGCCTTTAATCCTGTTGGAAAAGATAAGCTTGACGGACTTAAAGTTTTAATCATTGATGAAGCTTCTATGCTAAATGCTAAACTTGTTAAGTATATTAGTAATAAATGTAAGAAGCTTCAGATTAAAGTTATAATGCTCGGTAAAACTATTGCTGAGTTTAAATTCTTCTAATTGCTGGAAACTCGTGAAGATAATAGTGCTACAACATAAGATGAAAATCTAAGTGTGAATGCTAGAAAAACTATTATTATATGACAATCAGCAGCCAAGACTATTCATTATGTTGTGAAACATGATAATAGTAAGGTTCATCGACTATCTCGTAAGAGAGTAGATTTTATTTAAAATCGAAACGGAGAAAGTTGTATATTATCAATTTTATCCATATCTTTATTTAAGAATAAATGGTTTTACTCCCAAAAATGTTAGTCAAGTTATAACTGGTGCTAAATCTCATGCTGGTTATATTTTTCTTGATTTTTTTAAACTTCCTAAAGAAGAAAAAGAAAAATATATTAATTTAATTGATATTACAACTAAGATATAGTCAGGCTTATAATGAAAGTTATAAGATTATGGATAGTTCTCAGCTTCCACCTGTTAATGAGAAAACTAGTCAAGCTTTTCTTATTGCTAGTAATACTTATTATCTTAAAGAAGTTGTACGACAAGGAGATAATAATCCTATTAGTAAACTTCTTAAACTTCTTCGAGAAGATATAGATAGTAAGAATGGATGGAGATTTCTTGATTATATATCTAAAAATAGACAAGATTATAATGAGGAAACTAAAGGATTTTATGTTTGTGGTCAAACTGAATTTTCTGATTTAATTGATATTTGTTTTAATGATGAAGAATATACTAAAAATATTGATTTGTATCGTATTATAGCTTATACTAATAGTCGTGTTGCACAATGGAATAACCATGTAAGACATATGATTATTCAAGATGCTGATAAGAGCCTTATTACTCGTAATGATTTAATAATGAGTTATACTACTGTTGTTAATGTTTTTAATGATATTATTATAAACAATAGTGAAGAATATATTGTTAAAGATATTGTTGATACAGTTGATAATGATTATGAGTTTAAAGGATTTCTTATTAAGTTTCAAGCTATTCATGGTGGTGCTATAACTCAACCTTTATTTGTTATTGACCATTATGATAACTATACATTTCAAATATATTATAAGAAATTGACTAGTCTTATTGATGATGCTAAAAAAGCTAGTAGTTCTGAACGTGGAAGTAAATGGAAACAGTATTTTAATTTTAAACGTAAATATCTTATAGCTTCTAATATTACGAATAGTAATGGTAAGATTTTATTTAGTAGAGATTTAGATTATGGCTTTGCAATTACTTCTCATAGAGCACAAGGTTCTACTTATAAAAATGTATTTGTAGATATTAATGATATGATTTATGATAAATATGGTTATCCTTATACTAATAGAGATGAAATGCTTCGTAGATTGTATGTTGCTTGTTCTCGCGCTAGTAATCAATTAGTATTATCTTATGGCAAGTAAAACTGTTGACGAATATCCTGATTGTGAAAGATGTCCAAATCGTATATTTAATACAGGTAAATATATACAAGGTGGTAGAGGAAGTATTCATGGAGATGTTGTTTTCCTATTTCCTAGGGGTGATAGAGCTTATTGTGATGATTATCAATTATTCACTGATATTGGTAATCTTTACGATGAATACTCTAGACGTAATAATACTGAAGATGTATATATGACTTATAGTATTAAATGTGCTTGTTCTAATGATTATAATACTTATCTTACTGCTATTTATAAATGTCGTAATATTCTATGGAAAGAATTAGCTAGAATTAATTATAAGTATCTATTTATATTTGGTGATGCTTATCGTAGTATTAGTGATAATCCAATTCCTAGATTTATGGCTACTGGCGGTAAATATGTATTTAGTAATTATTCTCCTCTTATTAAATTTAAAGATGATAATCTTTATCATGTATTTAAACAACGTTTTGCTGATGATATTAATTGGGTTAATCAAAATAGAAATAACTATGGATTAAATTATATAAATGATTAATTGTATAGCTTATGATGTTGAAGTTTTAAGAAATTTCTTTTCTATTACTTTTGTTAGTATTAATAGTTATCTTAAAGTATTTAAAGATTGTGTTAATGCTGATAATAAACCTATTCCTTTAGTTCAAAAACTATCTGTTGAAGAAATTAAAGCTCGTCTTGAAACTGTTGAAAAACATAGTTTTTATATAACAGATAAAGATGATAGTCAATTACTTTCTATGATAGATTATATTAATAAGACTAGATGTTATAAGGATTCTAATGGAACTATTATTCGTACTGACTTGTATGGATTTAATAATTTCAATTATGATAATCTTATGATTGCTGCTTTACTTAGTTTTTATATGCGTACGAATAGTACGAAAGAACTTATTAATAAGTTATATGAAACTAGTAAAACTATTATTTCTAGTCAAGATGATAAAGATAAATTTAAAACTGATTTTTATCTTAATAGTCTTAGAAAATATAAACTACCATTTACAGGTATTGATGTAATGCGTATATTTGCTCTTAATAAAGCAAGTGTAGTTGTAGATAGTAAAACAGGTGAACGTAAACCTGTTCCTAAAGGTTTAAAGCAAACTTCTATTAATCTTCAATGGTATGAACTTCTAGAATATGAACTTCCTGATATTAATGAAAAAGAAGCTGAACTATATGATGAAATTCCTAGTCTTAAAGGAATGAGTATTAGTCAGCTTAATAAACTAGTAGATAAATGGGATAGATTTATTCTTGATGAATATATTGAACCTATGATGTATTATAATCTTAATGATGTTTTCATTGTAGCTGAAATAGTTCGTCTTTATCCAGAAGAAATTAAATCTCGTTATGCTATTAGTAAAGCATATGATGTTGATGTTCTTAATTCTAGTCGTAGTAAAACTGCTGATATTCTTTTTGAGAAATTTTATAGTAAATTTAGTGGTCTTGCCCCTGAACAATGGAAAGGTAAGAAAACTGAAAGAACTGCTATGAGTTTTAAAAAAGTTATTTTTCCTTTTATTAAATTCAAAACTAAACCTATGCAAGACTTTCTTAATGAATGTCTTAAAACTACTATTTATAGAGTTAATAAAGATGCGTTTAGTAAAGAAGTTAAAATTGGAAATGTAACTTATACTGTTGCAACTGGAGGTTTACATAGTCAAGATAATCCTGTTGAACTTTGGAGTAGTGGAAGAGAATTATTTCCATCCTCCACGGGGGGTCAACACGATGTACTTGGCAATGATGACTATGTTTATATTCATGCTGATATTAATAGTATGTATCCTAGTATTATTGCTGCTCATAAAGTAGCTCCAGCTCATCTTGATACTAATGCTTTTTGTAATCTTATTGGTTGGCTTAAAAATAAGAGAGTTGAAGTTAAACACAGCGATGAAGATACTGTTGACGGAATTGATAGAGATACTTTAGCTTTAGTTTTAAAGATTGTTATTAATTCTGTTTATGGTAAACTTGGATTTGAAAATGGTAATCTTTATGATAGATTAGCTGTACTTAAAACTACTATTAATGGGCAGTTAATGATGTTAATGTTGGTTGAGGAATTAGAGTTACACAATATTCATGTGTTAAGTGCTAATACAGATGGTATTGTTATTAAACTTTATAAACGAGATATTGATATTTATAATCGTATTAAAGATGATTGGGAACAAACTACTAAACTTAAGTTTGATACTGATTATTATCATTGTCTTGTTAGTAGAGATATAAATAATTATCTTAGCCAATTTAGAGTTATTAAAAATGGTGTTCATAAACTTAAGCTTGAATCTAAAGGTGCTCTTAATCCTATGATGTATTCTTTAGATTTAACTAAAGGTTATTCTATGCCTATTGTTGCTCAAGCTATTGAAAACTATTTTCTTAAGAATAAACCTGTTATGGATACTCTTCAAGAAGCTACTAATATTCTTGACTTTTGTCTTACTCAAAATGTAGGTAGACAATTTCATGTAGAAGAAACTAAGATTGAAAATGGACAAGTTACTCATGTTGTTTGCCAAAGATATGTTAGGTTTTATGTTTCTAATAGAGGTTATATTATTGAGAAAGTTCATAATGATAACGGTTCTCGTAGTAGAATGGCAGCTGGTTCTGTTGTAACAGTTATTAATAGTCTTGATGATAAAGATATTTCTCTTAGAGATATTAATTTTAAATTTTATTATCAAGAAGCTATGAAGATTATTAATCCTATCAAACTTAAAATTTCTCCTAAAGGTAAAGGTAAAAGTAAAATTAAAAAATATAGTGGTATGTATAATCCTATTTTTAATGAAGATGATTTTGGATGAGAAATATAGTTGAAGAAACTTATGATAGACTAATTAATAAATGGGGTTCTAAAGATTATAAAGGTATTGGAACTATCCATTGTGTTCAACCTCTTGATTATTCTGAAATTATAAGTAGAGTTATTATTCTGATGAGGAATAAAAATCCTAATATTAAAATACTTATTGTTACAGATAATTGGAAAAGAAGAACAGAAATTGTTGATGGTCTTAAAAATCATAATATAAATATAGATACTATTAATATTCTTACTCATACTTATGTTAATAGTAGATATAATTATAGTTATGATATTTCTATTGTTGTTGGAGTTAATGAATGGAATCTTTCTTGTAATACAGTTTTTAATCATGCTAGATTTAAACTTATGATTATAACTAAAGATACTATTGATACTGCCAAGCTAAAAGAAATTTATACTAATATTCCACCTATTAATGATAATATAAGTTCTAGTGGTATTAATGCTATGCGGGCTTTACTCCCCGTAGAGGAACACAGAGAGCCAATTTTGTTTGTTAGTCAAGATGATATTGCTAATTACGATAAATATACTGAATTTATTACTCAAACTATTCAAGTATTTGGTAATCTTGATAATATTAAATGTGCTCGAAATGGTACTCAAGATGGACGTAGTGCTATTCAATATATTACAGAAATAGCTGAATATAATGGATGGAGTGCTGATATGGATATGACTAATCCTTTTAGTAAACAAATTGATGAATGTTATAATCCTCTTGTTCTTGCTGAACGAGTTAAGACTTTTTATAATATTGTTCGTGAACGTATGCTTATATGTTCTGATAATGTTTGTAAGCTAGAAAGAATAGTTGAAATTATTAAAGATAATCCTGATAAACGATTTCTTATTATTAGTAAGAGAGGTGAATATGCTGCTACTGTAACTAAATATATTAATGATAAATTAGGTGAAATTTGTGGTGATTATCATGATAAAATTGAGGATAAAGTTCTAGTTGATGATAATGGTATTCCTGTTTTGTACAAGTCTGGAAGCAAGAAAGGGACTTATAATAATGTTAATTGTAGTCAATCAAAACTTAAAGTACATAAACTTTATATAGCTGGTACTATTGAGGAAGCAAGTCTTAAAAAGGAAAAGTTATCGGCTAACCATGAAGTTATACAGAATGTTAATTCTGATATTAGTGCTCAAAATTTTGATGATATTGTTTGCTAGTATAAATATGATAGTTACATTTGTTGTGTAATCAAAATCGCTCTTTGATAGAATGGACGAAGATAAAGAAGTTAAAGTTAATGATACTACTGTTGCTGTTAGTAATAGTGGTGTTGAAAAACAACATGGTGTTCAACATTCTGTTGCTCCATATCAGCTTAATTATATGAGTGAAGCTGAAATTGCAAGTCTTGAAGTATTTATCAAACGTGTTATGCGTAGTGATAAATGTGGTATTAAGTCTGTTGAAGATGGTCTTGCTATTGCAATGAGAGCTAAAGACCTTAGACTTCCATTTTCTACTTGCATTGAACATATTCATGTAGTTCAAGGTAAAACAGGTGTTGATGTTCACATTATTAAGGCATTACTTGTCAAAGGCAGCGTGAGTTGGGAAAAAGTAGATAATTATCGCGCTCTGTACGAATATACAGATGGCTTTAATGCTTATGATGAAGATAAACTTCCATCTGACTGTATTAAGTGTCTTACTCCCAAAGAGGCACAAACTAAAAATGCAGAAGATAAAGACCATGAACATATATATGTTTATCCTGTTAAATATTATAAAGATTATAATGGTAATGTATATAAAGAATATCAACTTAATGGTAAGTTTGAAATAGCTACTAATACTAATGAAGCTAAACAAATTGCTTCTACTGGTAAAGTTCCTGTTTATAGAATACCTGCTGTTCCTATTGATTATATTACTAGTTATCGTTTTTATCGTAAAATTGGAGAACGTAATATGGTTGCTACTGGTGAGTTTACTTATAAAGATGCTATTGTTGCTGGATGTTTTGAAAAAGATACTTATAAGAAATATCCTAAAATAATGATAAGTCATAGAGCATTTGTTTATGGTGCTCGTGAAATTGCTAATGATTTAATTATGGGCTGTTTAAGCACAGAAGAATTAAAGACTATGCAAGGTATTGATTTAAGTAATGAAGATATTATTGATATTACTGAAATTCAATAACATGGAAATTTGGAAAACAATAACTGATTATCCAAATAATTATCCTTGTGTAAATCATAAAGATAAAATTAAACTTAAAGATAATATTATTGTAAAAATTAAAAACAACATTGTTGTTGAAACTATAAAATAAATTATTAACATTTAAATTGAAAGAAAAATGAAAGACTTTAAGAAAGGTTTAAGTTTTGGTATGGGTATTGTTAATGCTGGTCAAAGAGCAGTTAGTGAAGAACCTGAATTGGTAGTTGTTTCTACCCCTGGTAGTTTCCGTATGACTGCCCAAGTTTCTAAAGCTCTCGGCATTGCTCATGGTGAATATGTAATGTTCATTAATAACTGTGCAAATATTGATAATGCTATTATCAATAAAGTACCCGAAGTTGTTGCTTTCTGTGAAGAACAAGGTTTGGATATTGAATCTCCCGAAGCTGCTATGGCTGTTCATGCTGAATTTGATATTTGGGCTTTGGCTAAAGGTATTGCTGAATTAGACAAGAATGGCAATCCTTGCATTACTCGTGTTCGTATGACTAAGAATGATAAGATTAAGTATGTTAATACTTATTTCCAAGAAACTCTTGAAGGTGCTTTATCTTCTTCTAATGAAGAACTTAAAGCTGCTCTTGGTCGTGAAGGTATTACCGAAGATGAACAGAAAGAACTTTTGGTTAGCTGTATTCAAGGTGATGAAGTTGCTAAGATTAAAGGTTCTAAGTGTGCTAATACTGCTGCTTTGTCTGGTATTGGTGTAACTCTTAACTTTACTGATTCTAATGTTTGGAAACAGTTGAAAGCTGATATGACTGATGAAGAAGCTACTTCTAAGAATCGTGTTTATACAGTAGATATTGATAATTTGCAAGAAGCTGTTGTTAATAACGGTCATAAAGATATTGTTGTTAAGATTGCAATGCTTACCGAATATAAAGATGAAGAACCTGTTCGTATCGGTAAGAAAGCTGAAAAAGAAGAAACTGCTGAATAATCAAATCTTCGTCCTAGAAATATAGTATCTTGAACATAGAGCTGCATTGTTAGTATTGCTAATAGTGCAGCTCTTATTTTATCTAATAATTCTTTTAATTACTTTAATTATGTCGACAGAAAAAGAAATTAAGAATGAAGCTACTGTTGTAGCAAGTGCTGAACAAACTGCTAATGCAGAAGTACAAACTCCTAAAAAACGTAGAGGTAGAGGTATTAATAATGATTTACGTGATGTAACTCGTAAAAAGTTTGATGAACATACTGATTGTAATAAAGCTAATGGCTTGTTTATTGGTCATCTTGAAGATGTTAAAGTTGATTGGGCTACATTGAAAGATGATGTTCAAGGTATGCCTTCATTTGCTGGTATGAGTATTCCTTATCTTACATTTACTTTTGCTAGTAATCATGAAAATATCAATGAACGTCGTTATGTAACTCAACGTCTTCTTCCTGCTGAAAGTAATGTTGAAACTATTCCCGGCGGTAAAGGTGCTTGGAAAGTTGATAACATTTTCCGCTTTATGAAACATATATATAATGTATTTGTTCTTAAAGGTCGTGATTTAACAGAAGAAGAAATTGATGCTCTTACTTTGCCTTTTGAAGATTTTGATGAAAATATGCAGTATGTACCTGTTGAGGCTGAAGAAGTTATAGCTGGTTATAAAACTGTGTTTGAAAATTATGTTAAGTTACTTAACAATAATGGTAAACCTGTTTATAATGATGCTAAAGGTAAACCTATTACTATTTGGATGAAGCTTCTTCGTTTCGTTAAGAATGATGGTAAATGGCGTGCTGTTGTTGGAAGTAAATCTTCATTTGGTGATTTAGGATTTCCTACATTTATCAATGATGGAGTTATTGAACTTTATAAAGAACAATCTGCTCCTAGTTTGCATATTGACCCTTATAAAGAAAGTATTGTTTATCAAAAATCTGCCGAACAAGCTAAACGGCCAAATGTTGCTATGCCTGGTGTTGGTGTAATGCCTGGTGTTCAAACTGCTACTCCTATAAATCCTGTTAGTGGATTTAATGGCGGTGGAGATTTTAGTCCATTTGGTGGTGGTAATGATGCTGCTGGTGCTTTTGTTAATCCAACAGAAGATTTGCCATTTTAAAAAATTAAAGTTAGTTAAATAGTTGTATGTAAGAGGATTGGGTACTATTTTAATACCTAGTCCTCTTTTTTTATATGTTCACGATAAAGGTCAAATTAGAAATATTATGAAAAGAAATATTAGTAATACTATTTTAACTAAAGATTATATTTTCTCTAAAGTTAGTCAAATTACTATTTTTAGCACTTATACTGGAATTAGTGTTGAAGATATACAACATTGTATAGATACAGGAGAATTTATATCTAGTCCTTTTCGTGAAGATACTCATCCTAGTTTTGGTTTTAGATACGATAATAAGAATAAACTTAAAGGAAGAGATTTTGCTGGATATTGGTGGGGAGATTGTATAGATGCTGCTGCAACTGTACTCTCTGAAATTGTTCATAAGCAAATTGATATTTCTATTAAAAGTCAATTTCTATTTGTTCTTAAACATATTGCTTATACTTTTAGAAATATTATTTATGGACAAGATAAAGATGAAAACAACGATTATAATATTGCTAGGGCTATTAGTAATGTACGTAATCATAAACTTATTATTGAACTTGTTACTCGTCCGTGGAATAATTTAGATGCTAAGTATTGGGGACAATTTGGTATTAATCTTAATTTTCTTAATACTCATTTTGTTTATCCTGTTGACCAATTTTATATTAATCGTTTAACTAATCCTATTCCTAAATATTTTTATGATAAAAATAAAACAGATTTATGTTATGGTTACGTTCTTGGGCAAGATAAAAGAGGAATAGTTAATGTTAAATTGTATTTTCCAAATAGGAATAAGAAAACTGAAGTTAAGTTTATAACTAATAGTAATACTATTGAGGGAGTTATTAATCTTGAATTAGATAATTATGACGTTATTATTATAACTAAATCTACTAAAGATAGATTAAGTCTTGAATGTTATCTAAAGAGTATTAATCATTCCATCCTCTACGGGGGGTCTACCCTTGAGTCTAAGGCTATTGGTGTTGTGAATATTCCACATGAAACTTATAAACTTCGTCAAATTGAATATGATTGGCTTCGTAGTAAACTTAATCGGAATGGTTTTTTTATTAGCCTTATGGATAATGATAGAACTGGTCTTATGGAAGCTGTAATTCTTAAGAATGATTATGATATTATACCTATTATTATTCCTAAAGAACTTGGCGTTAAAGATTTTGCAGAATTGAGAAGTAGTTATTCTACAAATGTTATTAATGAACTAACTCAACAAGTTGTTAAATATATAGAAGATAATTATGGAGAAGAAACTGAATTTACTTGGGATACGGAAGAAAGTAATACTTTGCCATACTAAAAGTTTAGCTGGTGTTACATATACGGTTATGCGTCCAATTACTGAAGAGGATGAACAAAATCTTGATAAATTTGAATATCTTGATATAGATAATAAACGTATTGATAAAAAAGATATTTATTGTTATGGAGAAATTAATCTATCTTCTAATGATGACGTTGAATATATCAAAAAGTTTAGCTTACTTGATACTGATAACGGTGGAACTGTTCATAGTAATTTTAATTATCAAGAAGGTTATGCTCTTGTTGAAGGAATAGCTAAAACTTATCCTACATTTGATATTATTGAATGGTTTAAATATAATCATTGTCTTATAGGTAAGCCAGCTCGTATTATTATTTATAAATGTAAGAAAGAAAATCTATGATAATAAAAGGATATGAAGAAAAGCTAGATGATAGAGATATTAGATATATTAATTATGTTATTGATAAATCTACAATGGCTGATGCAATTGAATCTTATATTAAAGATTTAGATTGTACTATTATTTATCCTGATGGTTCTCGTCCTAGACAAACTATTAATTATGGTTATCGTATTACTCTTTCTAGTATTGAATATATTCTTGATAAACTTTATCTTGTTCTAGAACATCATCCAGAAAAAGCTCAAAGTTATATTGATTATCGTAATACTATTATTAAAAGAATTATTGATATACATGAAAAAAATCTTGATTTCGAGAGAAGAAACCCAGTACGATATTATAGTAAAGAACCAAGGAAACGCACTAGAAGTGCTAGCAGAGTTAATCAATCAAAAGATGTCTTTACAGGTAAACCCATTGACGTTAGCACCGGTATTGCAAAGGCTATTAAGCCTAAAAAGGAAACGATTGCTCAGCGTAAAGCTAAACTTCTAGGTAGTAAAGCTGTTAGTTTTGCATTTAATGGTTTAAAAATAAGTGAACATAATGAATAAACTTTATCGTAGAAATAACAATGGTGTGCCTACTGTTTGGTGGGCTGAACTTGACAGTGGTACTAATAGTATCACTGTTTTTTATGGTCTTGTTCGAGGTAATATTCGTAAAGAAGTTTATGCTGTTACTCAAAAAGATGGTCAAAAAGAACTTGAGAGTAGATATAACGATAAGATTAAAAAAGGATATACATATCTTGATGAACTTTGTGATATGCAGGGTTTACCCCCCGTGGAGGATGGAGATAATGATACTCTATTTAATTTTCTAAATACTTATCTGCCTAAAGACCTTAGTAATGGAAATACTAATCTTCTACTTCCAATGCTTGCTAAAACGTATAATGGTAATGTTTGGAAAAAAGTCAGTTGTATGTATGGTCAGTATAAGATTAATGGTCTTCGTTGTATTGTTACTGCTTATACTCAAAATGATATGTTTAAACCTGTTAGGCTTCGTTTCCAAAGTCGTGAAGGTCTTATTTGGCATACTCTTGGCTATCTTGAAGATTATCTGCTTGCTACTATTAATACAAATATTATCGACGATATGATTAATGGATTTGCAGCACTTGATGGTGAAGTTTATCTTCCGGGTTATACTATTAATCAAATTAATCATTTTGTTAAAGATGCTAATTGTGTTGAAAATAAACTTCTTCAATTTTGGTGTTATGATATTATGATGGAAGGTGACCAAGCTCATAGAAATATGTATCGTTATCATATTAAAAATCCTACTTCTTTTAATACTATTGAAGAACATTATAATAATAAAGAACGATTGATTATTCTTCCTAGTATATATATTAATAATGATAATAAAGCTATTAAAGCTAGAAATGAATTTATTAATCTAGGTTTTGAAGGTCTTATACTTCGTAATACCGAAACTGATTATCAATATGGTAGACGTAGAGCTAATTATATGGAGAAGTTTAAAGATGCTACTGAAGGAGATTTTATAATTATTGATATTTATAAAGAAAAGAAACGTGATTTACCTATTCTTCTTTGTAAAAATGATATTAATAATGAAAAGTTTGAAACTCGTTTAAGTACTAGTCATATTGTTCAACAGGAAGTTTTATTCGATTCTCAATCTTATATTGGTAGAACTGTTCATATAGATTATGGTGAACGAAGTGGTGTTACTAGAGTTCCATCTCATATTAAAACTGTTGTTATAAATGGAGATACTAGATTATAATGTAATTAAGAATAATAATTTTGATAGAACTAAATCTTATTTTAGTTGTTATTATAAATCTATTATTCTATTTACTGATTATGATGCTAAAAGTTATAATTTTGCTGTTAGATATAATGATATAACTAAAAGTAATGAACTTTATGTGATTTTGTATAATGATAATAGAATTAATAATAGTGTTCCTATTATTCGAGATGCTAATACTGGATTTAAGTTATATATTCCTAATAGAGTTATTAGACTTCTCGATACAAGATTGCGTAATGCTTTTGTTGTGTCTAAAGATGATTTTAATATTAATGTTAAATTTGTAGAAGAACGTAATGGTTTTTGTATTATTTATCATATAGATATTGAATAAGGTGAAGCCTAGTACATAAGATAGTGTGCTAGGCTTTTCTGTTTGTTAGAGGTCTAAAACTATACAGAACACGCTCGTAGATATGATTCTTTTTGCCTGTATTCAATTTTATATATCAGAATGATTAATCTATCACGATAAGATTTGCGTGTCATGTTGAGCCTTAAAATGCGTCATTCTCACTATGATATTTAACATTAAATCCAGCATCATTATTACTAGTAAATTCCTATTATATTTTTATATTTGTCTTGATAAACAAAAACAAATTACTATGAGTATTAATAAAGTTTCTATTGTTGGTATTAAAGGATTCAAAGGAAGTGGTAAAGATACAGTTGCTTCTATGATTAGTTATATCCTTCATGATGGTATTATGAAAGCTAGTTATGATACTTGGCTTCTTTATCATAAAAATGATTTTATCGAAAATGATGAAATAATTATTCATTTTGCTGATAAACTTAAAGATGATATTGCTGCATTTTGTAATATTGACCGTAAACTTCTTGATAGACAAGATATTAAAGAAGAAAATTATTATAATTTTAAAACTGGTATTGTTTCTACTAATATCAAAGATACAGATAGAGTTATTAATAATATAGGGGAAATTAATTATGATAATTTATCTTCACTTCTTTCTTTAAATAATAATATTTCTATTAAAATTAGAGTTCTTCTCCAATATTATGGTACTAATGTTATTAGAAATCATTTTTGGCATAATGCTTTTGTTCATTATACTATTAATAAAGCATTTGATATTAGAAATAAACTAGGTCAATGTATTATTGCTGATGCTAGATTTGATAATGAATGTAATGTTATTAAAGTATGTGGTGGAAAAATAATAAGAGTAGATAGAAGAGTTAATAATGATAATCATGAAAGTGAACAAATTAAAATTTCTCAAGATGATTATGTTATTGATAATACTGGTACTCTTGTTGGTCTTTTCTATAAAGTTCTTAAATTTGTAACTGATTATATGGTATGAAATTACATCCTATTTTTGGTATAAATGCTCTTGCTAGAGTTTGTATATGTTGTGGTAAAGTTATTGGTTATACTCCACTTGGAAATTCTGTTGAAGAAGATGCTAGTAAGAGTAAACAAATAGCTGAGGCTATTGTATGTAAAGAATGTATAGATAAGCTTGATAGTGAAACTTGCTTTATAGCTTGTGACATGGATAAAGATAATTATATAACTGCTACTTATGATACTTTATGGATTAGAAATAAAGGTCTTAAAGAGTTTTTTAAAGAGCTTGATTCTATACAGCCTATTAATATTATACCTAAAGAACATTTTTATAGTATATTTGGAAATGTAGTTAAAGATTTTTATAATAATCAAGAAGATGAAAATAATTGAACCTAAAGTTGAACTTTGGCAACAAGGAGATGATTCTAAAGCTCATGTTGCTAGATGCGCAAGAGTTTGTTATGGTAGAGAAACAGGTAATGATGAAGCTACTATTAAACGACTTATTAATGATGAACATTGGAGTATGTTTCGTCATGAAACTTATTATATGATTGCTAATGATAGTGATAAAACTTTAGAAACTATTATTATTAATTATGCTAATACTATTGGTTTTAGTTATCATTATGAAAAACATGTTTATTATATAACTGTTAATGGTAATTGGGTTTTAGACCATAAAACACAATTTGGTTATCTATCTAAATATATTGTTCCTATTGAAGATTTTCGTAATACTGAAATAGGATTTCATATGATGAGATATACTTTTTGTGTTGATACACAAATTAGTACTTCTCGTGAATTAAACCGCGTTAGTCCTAATAGTATTGCTGAAAAATCAACTAGATATGTTTATGAAGATGGAAGTATTTGTAGACCTCATTGGGTAAGCAAAGAAGAAGCTGAATTATTTAATAATGATAATAATGCTGATTTAGATGAAGCTATGAATATTTATCTTAATGGATGTAAAAGAGATTTTGAAGAATATAAAATTCTTGTAGATAAATATAAAATCC
>PPYE01320497.1_pt1 | contig 20897 bp, 22 predicted proteins | sample 1559881 | NCBI WGS metagenome assembly PPYE01 (sample SAMN08240022, study PRJNA423297) | Human gut metagenome, whole genome shotgun sequencing project.
CTACTGGTCACATCCAGAATGTCATCCTGGATCTGGAAGGCACGTCCGATGCACCGGGCATATTCCCTGACGGCACAACGCTGCTCCTCCGTCCCACCGGCAGCGATGCAGCCCAGCTCGGCCGCCGCGGAGATCAGGGCTCCGGTCTTAAGCTGCTGGAGCTGCTCCAGTTCTCCCCGGGTCAGGGCTCTCCCCTCCCCGGCCATGTCCAGGACCTGTCCGCCCACCATGCCCTCCGGTCCCGCTTCCCGGGACAGGCAGGACACCGCCTCCACCACCCGCTCCGCCGGCAGTTCCGCCTGGGTCAAGACCCCAAAGGCCGCTGTGAGCAGCCCGTCGCCGGCCAGGATGGCGGTGGCCTCTCCATACACCTTATGGTTGGTTGGGCGCCCCCGCCGCAGGTCATCGTCATCCATGGCGGGCAGATCGTCGTGGATCAGGGAGTAGGTATGGATCATCTCCACACCGCAGGCCAGGGGCAGCGCCAGGGCCGGGTCTCCGCCGCACAGGCGGCAGGTCTCCAGCACCAGAACGGGGCGGATCCGCTTCCCTCCCGCCAGCAGGGAGTACTCCATGGCCTCGGTCAGGTCGGCATACCGCCTCCAGCCCTGACAGACCTGGTGCAGCGCCTCCTCCACCAGTTTCCGGTCCTCCTCCAGTCTCTGTTGGAACACCTCCTGCTCCATGCTCAGCGCTCCTCTCCGAAGGGCTGCTCCTCCGGCTGACCGTCCGGTCCCGCCGTCAGCAGGGTCACCTTCTGCTCTGCCTGGTCCAGCAGTGCGGAGCACTGCCTCAGGATCCCGGCCCCCTCCTCAAAGAGGGTCATGGCCTGCTCCAGCGGGGCGTCCCCCCGCTCCAACAGACCCACGATCTCCTCCAGACGTACCATGGACTGCTCAAAATCCAGCTTTTTCTTCGTGGCCATTGGTCCTTCCTTTCTGCCCTCACTGCCCATCAGGCTTGAGAGCCACAGAACATTCTGCGAAGCCGCACTCTACTGTTTTCCCTACAGCCAGACGATGCATTTTCCCTTGAACTGCCTTTTGGTTATGGGGTTGAGCCCTCATATCCGGCCCGCAGCATATCTGTTGCTGCGCGCTCCGCCCCGGAGGGATATGCCTCCTCCACGACCGCCAACGCAGTTGAAAAGGCTTCGGAGTCCCCATACCAGACTGCAGCGGCTGCCCCGGTGTGCTCACACAGCGCCGAACGCTTCTCATCCGGCAGGAGCGAAACATAGGTCACCCAGGTATGCGGCGCCTCTACAAAACGCCGGTACATCTGGTCAAAGCCCTCCTCAGCATAGATCCCATCTGCGCCCAGGCAATAGGCCGCCAGCTTATCCAGCGCATATCCGTCCAAATCGTTCCATTCATCATAGACGATCCCAAACTCCTCAGGATCGGTACTGACCATGGACCATGCAGGTGTCTCACTCTGCCAGTCCGCCTTCTTCACAGGTTCCGCAGACCCACCCGCCTTCTGACAGCCAGACAGGATCAGGACAGCCAGAACGGCACACACGCTCCCATGCCGCAATCGCTTCACGTCGCATCCTCCTTCTTTTGCACCACACAATCCACCTGTCCGTCCGACAGCCTCAGGGAGAAGGACTCCCCGGGACAGGCATCCCGGACCGAGGCGATCACGCTCCCATCCCCCTTTTGGGCGATGGCGTATCCCCGGCCCAGCACCTTCAGAGGGCTGAGGGCGTCCAACGCGGCGGCCAGTCTGGCAAAGCGCTCCCGCTGACCGGATACGCTGGCAGACAGGCCGTGGCCCAGGCGGCGGCTCTGATAGTCCAGCAGCAGACGCTTCTCCTGAAAATAGCGCCGTGGATCGGCCATGACCCGGCTCTCCCGCAGGCGCTCCAGCCGCTGGCGCTCCCTTAGGAGCCGCTGGCGGGATGCCTGCTCCATACGCGCCCCCAGCGACGCCAGGGCGGCATAGATCTCGTTCTGGTCGGGCACCGCCAGCTCCGCTGCGTTGGAGGGTGTGGCCGCCCGCAGGTCCGCCGTAAAATCGGCGATGGTCACATCGGGCTCATGTCCCACGGCGGAGATCACCGGGATCTGGGAGCCGTAGACTGCGCGGGCCACACATTCCTCGTTAAAGGCCCACAGGTCCTCCATGGAGCCGCCTCCCCGGCCGGTGATGATCAGGTCGGCCGCCTGGTGCAGGTTAGCCCACCGGATGGCGGCGGCGATCTCCTCTGCCGCCCCCTCCCCCTGGACCCGCACCGGAAGGATCCGGATCTGAGCCATGGGCCACCGGGCCCCCAGGATCCGGAGCATATCCCGCACCGCCGCGCCGGCGGGCGAGGTCACCAGGGCGATCCGCCCCGGAATCCGCGGCAGGGGGCGCTTATGCGCCCGGTCAAACAGGCCCTCCTGGAGCAGGCGGGCCTTCATCTGCTCAAAGGCCACCGCCAGATCTCCCGCGCCCTCCGGCGTCAGCCGGACACAATACAGCTGGTACTGTCCGTCCCGGGGAAACACTGTCACCCGGCCCGCCGCGATGACTTGCATCCCGTTTTGCGGGCGAAAGCGCAGGGAAGCGGCATCCCCCCGGAACATGACACACCGCAGCGCCCCCTCCCCGTCCTTCAGGGTGAAATAGTGGTGCCCGGAGGGGTACATCTTATAGTTGGACAGCTCCCCCCGCACCAGCAGTCCGGACAGGACCCGGTCCCGGTCCATGAATCCCTTGATATACTGGCCCACCTGGCTTGGGGTGAGGATCGTCTGCTCCTGACGGGGGGCGCTCATCGTCCCGCCTCCCGCTCCATGGCCCGCCAGGTGAGGATGGCCGTTCCCATGGCGTTGTCTGTGGCATACTGAGGCTGGGCAAAGACCGCGCCGCATCCCTCCTCCAGTGCCTCGCGCAGGCGGCGGTTGGAGGCCACACCGCCGGAGCAGAGCACCGGCAGGCCTGGATGTGCCTCCTGGGCCGCCCGGGTAGTACGCAGGATCACATCGGTTACCGTTTCGATGGTAAACCGTGCGATATTGGCCGGCTTCTCACCGTCCGCCAGCAGCTTCTTCACTTGGTTTTCCATCCCCGACAGGGAGAAGCGCAGCCCGTCCCGCTTGACCCGGTATTTCAGTGTGGTGTCCGCCTCCCCGCTGAGGGCGTCCAGCGCCTTCCCCGCCGGGAATTGGAGCCCCAGCAATACGCCGGTGCGGTCGATCAGCTGACCGGCGGAGATGTCTGTCGTCCCTCCCAGGATCTCCGCCCGGACAGCCACGCCGTCCCCCTCCGGCTCTGCCCGCAGCAGCTCTGTGGTGCCGCCGGACAGGTGCCAGGCCAGAAAAGGCCGGTCCAGCAGGTCCATCCGTCCGGCAGACCAAGCCGCCGCGGCCAGATGCCCCTGCTGGTGAGAGAAGGCATAAAAGGGTACGCCCAGCACATGGGCGAGGCTCTGCCCCTGGGAGGCCCCCGCCAGGAAGCAGGGCATATAGGAGCCCTCCACCGCCCGTGGGCGGGTACTGGCCCCCACCGCGCCCAACGCCTCCAGGGAGATTTCCTCCGCCAGAGCGCCCAGCAGCTCGGGCAGGCGCTTCACGTGCTGGAACAGGGCGTCGCTCTGCCGCAGGCCCAGCTCACCGGGGCGGACGTCCAGGATACGGCCCCGATTGACACCTCCCTCCCCGTCAAACACGGCGCAGGAGGTGGTGTAGTTGCTGGTGTCAAGCCCCAAGACCTGCACGGTCACTCCTCCGGCGCAGTCTCAGTCCCGGCCGCCACCTTCTCAGGCTTGGCCGGCGTATCCTGAAACTCCGCCCGGACAAAGGTCCCCAGGATCCCGTTGACAAAGGCGGCCACCTCCTGGGGCTCATACCGCTTGGTCAGCTCCACCGCCGCGTTGATGGCGGCGGCGTTTGGGATGTCCGGCATATACAGGATCTCATACATGGCCGTCCGCATGATGGCCGCCGCCATGCGGGGGATCCGTTCAAAGGACCAGCCCACCGCGTAGCGGCTGATGTAGTCATCCAGCTCCGGACCGTGGGCAAAGGCGCCCCGAACCAGATTTTTGATATAGGTCTCCTGCTTTTCGTTGGGATACTGGGCGTAGACCGGCATCTCCTGGGCCAGCTCGTCAAAGCGCTCCCGATTCAGCTCGCTCTCCAGCACCTCGTCCGCGCTCTGTGTCCCGAATCCCAGGGAAAATATCAGATGTACCGCGATCTCGCGGGCATTGTCTCTTGTCATGTCTGTCTCCTCCGTTAACTGGTCCCATTCTGGCATAGAATCGTAATTCTATTATATACACCCTTATGCAAAAAGGAAACCCCCAAAATTCACAAACCGCGAATTTTCAGGGGTTTCCTCTCTGAGGTTTATTCAGTTCTCCGCCGGTCACGCATAAAACCTGTGGCCGCCGATCACGGCGATACAGGTGCGGTTCCGGGCCGCCCAACTGTTGGGGGTAGAGTCAAAATAGAGGGCGTTCCTGGTCTTCTCCACCACGGCCCCGTCCAGCACCAGCTTAGCCGCGGCCACGCTGGAGGCGTTGGGGGTGCGTTTGGCCAGCTGGCCGGAGCGGTAGGTGGTGAACTGGTTCTTCTGCGCCAGCACACTCTCCACGGTGCTGGGGAACATCGGGCTTTTTACGCGGTTCATGATCACATTGCCCACCGCGATCTTGCCGTCCAGAGGCTGATTCCCGCTCTCCGCATAGATCACGCGGGAGAGCCAGAACAGGTCCTTCTCATTATAGAACTGGTTCCCCGGGGTCAGTCCGCCGCTTCCGCGGGTGACAGCCACAGTACCGGTGGCCCCGTTCCACTTCAGGTCCGCGTCAAAGGCCTCCGTCAAAGCAGACAGGGGGACCGTCACCCGGTTCCCGGTCAGACCGACGCCCTCAGGGACATACAGATAGCGGCCGTTGGCTACCATATACTGCTGTCCCACCACAGCGGTCAGCGTCAGCTTCCCGCTGGTCACGGTCACGGTGCGGCTTCCGGCATCCCAGGCCGCCGAAGCGGCGGGATCCAGCGCCTTGGCCATGGGGACCAAAGCCACATAAGTCGTTCCGCTGCGCTGTGTCTTGCCTACCTCGGTGGATACCGGCTCGCCGTCCACGGTCAGGGTCCGGTCCAGATTCTCAACCAGAGTCAGGACACTTCCCCCCGCCACCGCGGGCACCGGCTCCGCCCGATCCGCTTCCTGATCTTGTTCCGCGTCCGCCTGCCGGACCGCCGCCTCAGCAGCTGTCCCGTTGGACTTAGACACAAGAGCGGCAGAGCTTTGCTCCACACCAGCTCCCATCAGGAGAAGCAAGGCAAAGGCGCTCAGCGTCAGCGAAAACAGCTTTCGTGTCATTGTCTTCACTCCTATGGTTACAAAATTATGTCAACAAAAATGACATCAAAAGCAACTGTTTGTTACTTTTGTTACCACATTGTAACCAATTTGCCTATTTGAAACAAGGGTAAAATTCACTATACTTTCTCCAAAAATCTTGTGTATTTTTTCTAACATAGCAGAAAAAAGACTAATTTTCACGTAAATTCCACTATTTCACTCAAAAAATATCCTCATAAAGTGTACAAAGCTCTTTCCCTCATCAAACCTCTCTCTCAGGGTATCCCGTTCCCTGCCCTTCTCCGCCTTCCATACTGAGAAGAAAATTTTGCTTGCATTTTCTTCTCACCTATGTTATAGTAGTCAAGCAATCAAGTTGCAGGTGTAGTTCAATGGCAGAATGTCAGCTTCCCAAGCTGAACACGGGGGTTCGATTCCCCTCACCTGCTCCAAGTGGGAAGCTACATTTTAGCCTTGTGAAAGAGGCTGAAATGTAGTTTTTCTTTTTGCAAAAACCTCCGTGTTATACTGCTCATGAGCACATGAGTAGAAAACATGGAGGTTTTGTTATGCCTGGAAATATTATTGAAATTCCACAGAGCCAAAAACCAAGACCAATTTGGACACAGCAGCTTCGAGTGGCGGCCTACTGCAGAGTCAGCACCAACCATGAGGAACAGCAGAACAGCCTGAACAATCAAATCGAATTCTACGCGGACTACATCCAGAGGAATCCCCATTGGCAGTTTGTCGCAGTTTACTATGATACCGCATCGGGTCTGCGACCAAATAAACAACCGGGATACCAACAGATGATGCGGGATTGTAGGAGGAAGAAAATTGACCTCATCCTTGTAAAGTCTCTCAGTCGATTCGGACGAGATACATTGGAAACCATCAAACAAATTAGGAGGCTTAGGAAAATGAATATTGGTGTCTACATCGAAACAGGAGGATTAAATACCATGACTGTAAGTGATAGCATCATTGACCAATATGCGGCACTGGATCAGGCGGAAAGCCAGTCCCGCAGTGAAAACATCAAGTTTGGCATCCGCCACCGCATGAGGAGCGGAAAGACTCTTCTCAACCACACCCAATTCCTCGGCTATACCAAAGGGCCTGACGGCGCATTGCAAATCGTACCCGAGGAGGCCGAGATCGTTCGGCTGATTTTCTACCTCTATGTGCAAGGGAACGGCGTTCGGAAAATCAAGAAGTATCTGGAATCCCACGGTATCAAGACGGTAACTGGAAAGGCCGAGTGGAGCACCTCCACCATCGACCGGATGCTGAGCAACGAGAAGTATGTAGGCCAAGTATTGATGCAGAAGACCTACACTCCGGATTTCCTGTCTGGGAAGAAAGAAAAGAATTATGGACAGCTTACCATGTACCTGGTGGAAAATGCTCATGAGCCCATCATTGACAGGGAAACTTTTGATCGAGTGCAGGAGATGAAGGGTCACATCAAACACACCGTACCAATGGATCAGATGTTGTGATATAATACCAGATAGGTTCCAATAAGTGTGTGAGTGAGGAACAAAATGAGAGAACTAAAAGATTTACTTAATCAAATCGGTGACTTCCATTTCCAAAATGGCAAGGATAGGATTGATTTTATCGGCACTCTGGTTAAAGAGAATAACCGTGTGATAATCCGAACTCGAATCGAAAAGGGAAATCTGAACCATGTAAAACGGCAGATTCCATTTCAGATTTGGGGTGAAATCAGTGGGACAAATGTTACTTTACTTGATAACTATATTATCGCAACCTCTTACAACATCAATTCGAATTGTGTAGAGATTTCTGCAGAGCCGTCAGAAATAGTCATCGGAAGAAGTTATGTCAGTGACATATTCGTTACAAACATTTCTGCTTCAATAGAAGCAATGAGTCATATGTTTTCTGATAGAGTGTTTAACGAAAATGTTAGCTTCACAAAGGAAAATCCCACTGTACTGAGTTTTGCCTATCCGGAAGATATCGAGGCCATGGACACGGACGGAATCCTTCGCTTGTATCGAGGGTTTTCTCATGACTGGTCAAGGCATGGAATTGAGTATAGGTGCCTTCCATATATTTACTATGCGTTTTCAAAACCAACCAGAATCAGAGATGCTATTGCAAAAATTGCTTGCGCGAGAAATCTATTATCTTTTTTGCTGACTATTACCTGCCATTAGAAAATCTGTTATTTTCTGATGAACAAACAGATGATGCTAAAAATTTTTCTGGATATTGTGATTGTCAATTATATTTAAATCATAAGGAGGATATTGAAGTCTCAGAGGAACCTTTTCTAATTATGACCAATAAGTTTTCTGAAAATTTTTCTGAAGTGTGGACTAATTGGTTAAAATTTTATGCTGATAGCATATATATTCCAACGCTCTTTTACGAGATCATCTGTAACCGCTCTACTCGTATTAACCGTTTTTTAAATCTAACGCAGGCTATCGAGTTGTACTCTGTCCACTATCGAGATGAGCTTGCAAAAGGTATTGCACAAGCGGATGGCTACGGGAAGAAACAACTTCCGTTGAAATATCGCATTGAAGATGTTTTAGCGCAGATCAATGGCACCCTTGAGATTTCAGAAGAGAGAAGAAGACTCTTGGCTCGTGCAATCAGCAACGATAGAAACTTCTTTACACATTACAACGAGCAACGGTATAGTGAACCATCGTTTGAAGAAACATCTGCCGCTAACAGAGTTTTGAGATATGTCCTACTTTCAATTGTATACAAGGTTGTAGGCATTCGTGATGACTATATTAGGGAATGCAAAAATAGATTGAATTACAGCACTTTTGAGAGAGATGTATCTGTAATCTTAAAAGAACGACAAGATATCAATTACACATCTTGGACGGAATAATCAAGTGGATGCAAATATCGATTTTAACTGTCCTTTCCAAAAGAGAAAGACATCTGCTGAAGCAGATGTCTTTCTCTTTTGGATTCCGCCGCCCAAAGGGCGGCTCCACTCTCCGGTGATTGAAATGCTCGGGATGGCAAAGCCATCCCTGCGCCAAGATTTTCGCCTTTGGCGGAAAGGCTTGTACGGCGCAAACGCGCCGCCGGCCCAGAAGGGCCGTTGGGCGATCTTCAAAACAGCCGATTGAAAATTTGAACGATCTATAATTGCAGCATCTTGTCACGCCGGAGCAAAGTCCGCTTTGTTCCGGCGTTATTTTGTGCCTGCGGCACAAAATAACGCCATCTGCCCGCCCCCTTGCTCCTCCTTTCCAGATCACGCCCGCTATGCTGAGTCGCAGTCTTGTGTTTCCACTTTATGGCGGTTTTTGATTGCAAGAAACTATCGATTTTAACCGTCTTTAACGAAAAACCAACTTGTGCGGCCAGGCAGCCCCCATCTTTAAAAGCCCTTCATTTCCGTTCCCGCCTGCTTCGTTTTTTCTTTTTTGGTCCTGGCGGAGGGGAGAAGGTCTGAATGTAGTCCTGCCGGATCTGTGTCACATCCTGAGAAAGAAAAGCGGCGACACACTCCTGTTCGGAAGTCTGTTCCGGGAAAAAGGATGCAAATTTCTGTGCCAGCTGCTCCTCTTTTTCATGCAGTTTAAGAGTGCCTTCGTATCCAATCAATTCTTTTAGCACAGCAATAAACTCCTTGTACCGATCCCCTCGAATATCCAGATCTACTTTCGCTTTGGCCGTCATACCGTTGAGGTAAAGCACATTCAAGGAAGTATCGTTCCCTGGCCGATGCATTGTGACCCATAAAGCCAGCTTTTTTGAGAGCAGCTTTCCGCCAATCAGCATCCAGTTCTGGCTTCGGTAAATTTCCAGATACTTTTTCATGGCCTCATCTTCAAACTTGATCGGTTCAAAGTGTTCTCCATCCAGCAGCTGCTCCAACTGTTTTTTGCTGAGGATCTGATTCAGTACCGGTATGTTCCGGTAAGGCGTGCAGATATAGCGTCTCATTTTCTGAAACAGTGCCACGACCAGAACCGCTGTGCCAAGTAAAAACAGGAAAAGATCTCCGTCCATTTCGATTTTTCCGGTTGCCGTTCCCCAAATACCGCGCAGAACCAGCACGACGCCAAAGCCCCACACCCCGAAAACCAGCAGCTTTTTCAGCGGATGAAAATGAATCCACTCGATGATCCGCACCTGCCGTCTGCCGCTCATCGATTCATCACACAAAAGCCGGCGGGCGGTCCACTGATTCAAAAGTTGTGGAATCCATGCGATCCCAAACAGAAAAGCTGCAATCCCGGCATAAAGGGCGATCCCGATCCAGCCAATATCCAAATAAGACTCCAAAAGCAGTAACAGAATAATTGGCAGGATCATGGTGAGACAAAGTGGTAAAAATGATTTTTTGCGTCCCTTTTGGAGATTCAGGTCATTTAGAGCAGAAGTGATACAAAAGGCAAAAATCATCACAGCCGACATCCCGCCGGACACCCAATTTTTCAGGTCGCCAAAACGCATGATATGTTCGACTCTGTGCATACTCGGAAACTTCCCGGTAATGCCCGCGTAGAGGCAAAATCCCAAATAAGCCAGAGCCAGAAGCGCCCCGATCAGCTTCAAAATTGTTTTTTCAGAAAAGTTTCGTTTCTCCATCCGTTCTGTTCTCCCAGCAAATCATGGCTTCCGCGCATGAGGAACGCAAGCCCGCTCATTCTCCGCGGCGCTGGCGGATGACAAAGTAGAGCAAACAGCAAAACGCAGCCAAGGAAGCACCCATACAAGGGAAATAAATCTCACTGGACAGCTCGCCAACGGCCGGGTGACTCAGGACACACAGGGTCACGCAAGCCGCGAAAACCAGGCTGCTCAGCAGGATATAGCGTGGATTTCGGTTTTCCGTCGGCTCCAGCGCATTCTCCCAGGTTTTTCTGCGCTCCAACTCCCGCAGCAGCCATTCCTCGTCCGGGCTTCCTTTGATTAGGAGATAAGTATGGCGGGTCACGCGCTGATTGGGCCGGCGCACCTGACAGCGGACAGCGTAATGGCTGCGGTTTTCCTTGATGTTCCGTACCTTCCGGATCTCATCCGCTCGATTGGAAAGAAAAGGCCGGCTGCTCTGCTTCCGCAAAAACGCCTGGGTCTCCATCGCTCCTATAGCAAAGCCAAGAAAACCCTCCCCATGGTTGGACAGGCCGCGCGCATCCATGACCCACAAGCGGTCATCTTCTGTGAGAAAAAAGATGGTGGCATCCTGAATAGAACGCCGGCTCATGAGGATGGCCAGCCCGATCCCAAGCCCGCTGACAGCAAGCAGCAAAAGCAGAGAAAATTCTTTTTGTTCGATCCCCATAGACAGTGAAAGGAAGGTCCCGCCAAAGAGCAGAAGGGTCATCAGCAAAACGATCCCTAAAATGCCGCCGACCGTCCGGTACCCATATTGGCTTCTCTTCCCGGTCTCCGGGGACATCCACACCTTTTTAAACTCCATGGACCCCGACCGCCTCACTTCCAAAACGTCTGCTTTTCCGGTGCATGGACGTCCAGCAGGGTCACGCCAAAGGGACTTTCCCGGTGGCAGACATCCAAAGGCTCTCCATTCATGGCCATCTCGTAGATTTTTTCGGGGACAGCAAGTTCTGCCTCTTTCCCGTTGTCCAGCACGATGGTCAGCTCATAATCATCGTCCTCCACATCCGGGTCATCCGCGTGACTGTCCACAATGACAGCCGGATAGTGCCGCGCGGGACCGCTGAGGGCCGCATTGGCACAGTAATGCAGGCCGGAGGCAATGGTGATCCCCACCAATCCCATAAAAAGCCCCGCGCCCAGCCGCAGGCGCTTGGGTGTACGCAGGATCAGAAGCACAGTCAAAACAGTACCGATCGCCAGGACACGCACCAGCCAGCCAAGACCCAGATCCGCCTCCTGAAGGACAAAACCGTCCCAGATATGATTGACCTGCCAAATGTAAATCAGGCCGATTAACAAGGCCGGGATCAAGGGAACCTTGATGTGCATGGCATTCCACTCTGGGGTGGCGTTTGTAGGGTGGTCTCCGAAGAGCAGCACCGGAGCAAACACCAGGCAGAACACCACAAACGGAATGGGCGCCAGGGCGCCGATCTTCATAATAGTGGTAAACTTCACGCCCAGAAGATACAGCGGGATGGGGGCAATGACACCGGTGGCAAACAGGAGCATGACCACCCACAGCCCCACCCGGATGCCCTTGATATGGTCATGCCAGCGGGTACGGTATTCCTCACGCCATTGGACGGTGCTCTCCTGCTGTTCCTCCTGCCTGGCCTGCTTTTCCATTGCGGGGGTCATGGTCGCGGCGAGGCCGGTGCTCTCAAGCCACTCTGCAAACCGCGGGATGCCCCGCATATTGGTCTCGATGGAGGCCAGCTTTTTCCCCTCTTTGTTCAGCAGATGGATGGAGCGGTTGGCGGTCAGCCGCACGGAGGCCACCTGTCCCGGCGCAAGCTCCCGCCGCCTGCCCCAGCTGCTGATGTACCACATGGAGTTGTCTTGGAATACAAACAAGGTGCGATTGCGTCCGGCCAGCAGCATCCACACGCCCAGCAGCATGAATGGTATCCCGATCAGAGTACAAACAAATGTCGAGCCAGCGTCAAAAGGCGGTGTCCCAGCCACGATAACGGCTGTCAGCATCATAACAAGGGAAAGCACCCACTGGATGCTCCCAAACACGGCGACTATTTTCCGTTCCCGTACAATGACGATTGGTTGTTGCATTTCTTCCGGCTCTTTGTGTCGGCAGAACAGTAGTATAAGACCAAATCCGAGAAGAATCAGCAACAGCACAACGCCAGTCCATACACCAGCCATATCAAGCGGCTCATTCCCATCGGGAATAAAAATCAGCGGAAGCAGGAACAGAACAAAGGCAATGGTGATCCCACCAGAGATCATACAGGGCCACTTACTCCCCGGAGCAGGCAGGTCACAGGCCGGCTCCAGCGGCTGTTGCGGGGCGCTGTATTCCCTCTGGATGGGTTCCAGCTCCGGAGCCTGCTCCAAGACCTTCCCGCAGTGCGGGCACTGGGGAACATATTCCATCTCTGAGGAGCGTCCCTTTCCTCCCATTGGTAAAGGTTGGCCGCAGGAAGGACAGACCCAATATTTTTGAAAGACCTGTCTACGGACCCGCTTCAGGATGACGAGGGACAGGGCCGGGATCAGAAAGACCGGCAAGATCAGACACGGCCCATGGGATACCAGCAGCGCGATCATCACAGCGGTGAGACACACAGCGGTTAAAATCAGAACGCGGCGGCCCATCCGGGTGGCCTGTTTCGCGGCGGCGAGATAGGTTGCGTTTCCCCGCCTCATCCCGTCGTGTTGAAGATCCAGAAGAAACGCCTCGATCAGCTCATAGAGATCATCCGGATCGTCTACGTCCCCGCTGGTGAACTGGTCGTACAGCTCCCCATTGACATACAGCTTTACGCCCTCCCGGTCCACCTCCACCTTACTGTGGAGCCGGGTCATGGTCAGGCGGTCTCCTGAAAAGTCCAGCCCATACCGGGGATACTGCCTCTTCAGGCGGTCATACAGGTTTTTGAGGTCTGATTTCTGATACATAGTCATACTCCTTCGGTCGTGACCCACTCTGCTCTCACGGTCCTGTCCGCTCCGGCTGAGACTTTTTCCAAAACAGCCGGACCGTCTGCACAACGAGGAACGGGACCACCCCAAGCACACCGAGCAGGGTGCAGATGGGAAACGCAATGATCCCCAGCAGGAGCCTTCGTCCCGCATGGATCCTCCACTTGTCCGCGATATGCTGATAGAGCATCAGCCCCGTGGGGATCCCGCCCAGAAGCAGACCCGCGCCGATGATATTGTTTTCAGGCTCTGCCGGTTCCGGGACCGGCAGGCCTCGTTCTGCAAAGAACGCAAGATAGGCCGGGTCATTCTGCTCTCCGGCCTGGGTCACCGTAACAAAATACCCCAATAGGCAGCCCAGCAGCAGACATCCCGCCACCAGGATCAGACGCTTCCACCCTTTTTTCATCCCGCATTGACACCTCTTTCCGCGGTATAACGCGATTATAACATCCGCCCGCCCCTTCGTCACCTGTTTTTTGACGCGCGACAGGCACTCAGCTTCCCAAAGAGCGGAAAAATCCAGATCTGCCCGGACGGCGCACAACTTTTTCTTCCAAAGAAATCGGATGATGTGATATAATTAAGATATTCAGTTTTCTCTGTTCAGAAATTTACAGCCAGAGGTCTTGTTATGGAAGGAAAACTGGGACAGCCCCCGGCTGTTCTGTTCCAATATAAAAAATTGATCTTAGCCGAAGAAAAAGCTGCATCCGCTGGTGGATGCGGCTCTTCCCGTGCGGTCTTTTCACGCCCTGCGCTGTGCTGCCCATACGGCAGTGCGGCGCAAGGCGTTTTTGTTATTCAGGCATGATTTTGGATAGAAAGGCAGATAGAACAATGAGCAACACCTATCATTTTCAAGTAAATTTAGGCGGGATGCTGGATGTGCTGTCCAACCACCTGTACAAAAGCCCGGATGTATTCCTCCGGGAGCTGCTGCAAAACGGCGTGGACGCCGTCACCCTGCGGCAGAAGGAACAGCCGGACTGGACCGGCGGGAAGATCACCATCACCGTGGAGCCGGGCCGCCGCCTGATTTTTCGGGACAACGGCGCGGGACTCAGCGAGGAGGGCATCCACCGCTTTCTGGCGGTGATCGGCCAGTCCTCCAAGACGGAGCTGGTCAACGGCAGGATTCCTGAGGACTACATCGGCCGGTTCGGCATCGGTCTGCTCTCCTGCTTCATGGTGTCGGACTCCATCGTGGTCCACACCCGGCCGGCGGCGGGCGGCGTGGCCCATGTGTGGACGGGCCTGCCCGACGGTACATATACCCTGGAGCCGCTGGAGGAGTGCCCGGTGGGCACGGCGGTGATCCTGACCGCCAAGCCGGGTATGGAGCATTACTTCCAGCCCCGGAAGGTGGCCGAACTGGTGCGCTATTACGGGCTGGCCCTGCCTGTCCCCGTCTATCTGTCCGGCGACCCGGAGCGGCTCAACAGCATCCCCGCCGACTTCACCGGCGTCAGCCGCAGTCAGCTGCTCTCCTTTGGCGAGTGGCTCTTTGAGGAGGATTTTCTGGAGGCCATCCCCATCCAGACGCCCCACATCAGCGGCGTAGCCTATGTCCTCCCCTACCGCACCGCCCCCTCCGCCAAGGGCAGACACCGCATCTACCTGAAGCAGATGCTCCTGACCGAGCGTGGGGATACCCTGCTGCCGCCCTGGGCCTTCTTTTTGCAGTGCTTCCTCAACACCCGGGGCCTGCGGCCCACCGCCTCCCGGGAGGATTTTTATGAGGACAGGGCGCTGTCCGACGCCCGGGAGGAGTTTGCCGCCGCGGTGCGCCGCCACCTGGCCCGGCTGGCGGAGGAGGACCCGGACCGGCTGAGGGGTATCGTGTCCGTCCACGCGGAGGCCATCAAGGCCATGGCGGATCGCTTCAGCCTGCCCTTCCAGCCCCTCCATGAGGAGGAGATGTTCGACACCCTGGAGGAGGTCACCGCCGCCGAGCGCCAGCGGGGGGAGTTGCTGCTTCGGGCGGCGGATGAGGCCCTGTTCCCCTTCGAGTGTCAGGCCAAGCTCCGCCGCTTCCTGCCCGCCGACCTGCCCGTGCTGTGCGCCATGAGCAACGAGGTGCAGTTCCTGCGCCCGCTCAGGAGAACAGCAGCGGTATCTTTTCCGGGGCGCTGGCCTCCATGCTCTCCGGCGTGGAGGAGCGGCCCCCGGGGCGGCGAGCCCAAGACCATGAACCAGGCCCTGCTGGCCCTGCTGGAGCACACGGTGGAAATTTGATAGCCGGAAAGGGAAGATACATAGCTCACGTGATAGAGTCGGCTGCGATAAATCGGAAATCGGAGGAAGTAAATAGATGAGAGTGAGCAAGTATGTCTGTGGAGCCGTTAGGCAATTTTCGTGCTGGTTTGCACATGGAACGATAGGATACCCTTTGTTGAAGGGAATCGATTACGTTGGAGAAATTTTGAAAGAGGAAAGCAGTTTTGCGGAACAGGCATTTACTATATTTATGAATATTCTGGAAATAGATAAAAACGGAAATGTTACAAACTACAAACAGGCGGAATTTCGTGCAGCACAATACATAAGGGCCTATTTCGATCAAGATTATGTTGTTGTTCCGGCATTTGCGTATTGGGAAACTGAATTATATCCGGTAAGCAAAACTCGTATGTTCCGCACTGTATGCCTGACAGAAGCTGGCCGCCCCCAGATAGAAATAGAACAGCAGATCCTGATCCCAGAAGTTGGCCGTCCAGGGCAGGGCCTTCTTCAGCAGCTTCGATCCGTCCTTCCAATCGCCGGAGGCTCCCTTCATCCGCAGCAGGGCGCCCACCCGGCGCAGATCCGCTGTAGCTTTGATGGGCTGGATCACCATGGCGGCGGAAAAATGCTCCGCCTCCCGGAGATCGTTCCGCTCCAGCGCGTCATCGGTGAGGATGGACAGGAGCTTCCAGGGCTGCTCCTCACAGAACTCCTGCTTTTCCAAAAGCTCCTCCACCAGGACGACAGCCTCCGTCCTGCGGCCCAGGGCCAGCAGGTATTCCGCCATTGCGCCCGTCTCACACACCGCGCAGTCGGACACATCATCCCGCTCAGCCGCCCGGAACCGGTCCAGATGCTCCTCCAGCCAGTCTGCCACGGCCACAAACTCCCGGCAGAGCTCCACCCGCTGGGGCGAATGTGGAAGTTCCCGGTACTGCTCCTGCAATTTGCTCAGCTTCTCATACTCCCATACAGATCCAGAAGCTGGGTGAGCTGCGCGTCTGTGAGGGCCCCGCAGGAAAACCTTTCCTCCGTCAGGGGGCCGGACAGCTTGTCCAGCAGATCCTCCCGGAATCAGACCCCATAGGACAGCGGGCCGAAGGAAAAGCCATCCCCTCGCCCATAGAGAAACCGCCGCTCCGTCCCGTTGGCGCAGACCAGATAGATCTCCTGGCCGCCGCGCTCCCCGGCGCTGGCGATCTGCTCTGTGACAGACTGCTCATATCTCCATCGGTGAAGCCCATCCTCAATGGATACCAGCGCCTCATCCTTTCGGTAGAGCACGCCGTCCACGGTTAGGGTACCGGCCTCTTGATCCCATTCGCTCAGGGGCTCCTGCCTGCTGTCCTGGCGCCCGCCCAGCAGAAACAGAAAGACCAGAGGGACGGAACAAATAAAAATCGTTTGTTTTTTATATCATTCTATCATTTTAGAGGAAATCTCTCGTTTTCTGTTCCGGCCTGCCCTTTGACGCAGCACTCCGGTCAGCCAAAGGAAGCCGGAAACAACAGGTCTTAGAACAGCAGACGGAAGCCCCGTGTCATGTTCTCCCAGGTGTGTACATCGGCTGTATACACGCCGCCGATCAAGAGGATGAACAGGAGCGCGCCCGCGATAAAGAGCAGGATCCGAAGCTTGGACGCCCGCTCAGCGTATGTATGATCCTGAGCGCGAAACAGATCCCGGACCAGCAGGCCGCGGCCAATGACCATCACCAGAATTCCGCCGTACATCACCACGTAGAACAGAAGATTGGTCCAAAACAGAAGCGCGCCATAGGCGTCCGCCGGGAATTGGAGCGCCTCCAGCAGCTCCGCCTTCTCCCGGAAATGCTCCGCCATAACGATAGAGGCCAGGAAGCCCAGGACCGCAGCGAGGCTGCAAAAGAAGGCGGGAAGGCCGCTCAGAGTCTTTTTCAGCGCCTGCCTGGCGGCGCGGTCCCGCCGGGACTGTTCTCCGGCGGCGTCTCTGACCATCTGCATCCTGGACTTCAGGAACAGGATCTTCCGCCCGATCTCCTCCGCCTGGGCCTGACTTACCTCCAGAGAACAGGTCACGGTATGTAAGACGTTCCCTTCCGGGCTTAAAATGTCCAGCTGTTTTTTTGCCCTGCCATTTTGACCGATGCTGACGCCACCGATCTCCGGGTAGGGGATACAGGCAAAGCCCTGCTTGCGCCGGAACTGGAGCCGATAGACCAGGAGGAAGTCGCTGGTAAAATACAGGTCATTGATCCGGTCCCCGGTTTGCAGGTCCTGGTCCAAGCGCTCCCGTACATAACCGGGAAGACTGCGCAGACGGCGGCTCGCCCGCTGGACCTGGATGACATAGCGAATTACGCCCACCGCAAGCAAAGACCCGTGCAGAGCGCCGAATCCCAGGCAGATCCACCCCAAAACACGCGCCACCAATTCGTCCCCACCGCTCAGGAGACCATGGAACTGGTACAAAAGGGCGCTCAGCAGGAGCCCAAACACCGCGACTCGCGCCAAGGGATAGAAGCATAGTTTTTGATAGGCTGTTTTGACCACCCTGATCCCTCATTTCTCTGTTGTTTGACCGCTCCCAGTCTGGGATTTTGCACATAGAATTACCGTTGGCCGGACCTCTGCTGTCTGTCGGGGTGACGAGGGGATCTGCTCGATAAACTGGAAGCTGTCGGATCGAATTTTAGTCTAATTCAGCCCGACTAAATAAGTCTAAAATAAAAGGCTTATCCTCACAGGCTTTTTTAAAACGAAGCATAAAATCTGCCAGCACATCTTTATCTTTTGAATCGATACAGAATATGCTGCCCTCTGGGTCAAAAACTATTTTTTCTTGCAAATCCGAACACTGTTCGTCCAAAAACACTTATGCTAAACTTCTCCAATCATAACCGCTTCCTTCAAAGCCTTCATCTTCACGAGTATCAAAAATCTCTTGCAGATACTCTCCCACATTTAGGAAGACAGAAGCACTTTCTTCATGCTCGACCCAGAAAAACGGTGCAATTTCTTTTTCAAATTCTTTTGTGATTTTCATATCTTTGTACTCCTTTCAAATTTTGATTTGTCATTTCCCCTTGAAACAGCAGACGCTCCCCCTCAGGCCGGGGATAGAAATGCAGCTGCATAGCTCCGGCACTCTGCCCCTGAATTATGGGGTCATAGGCGGGACACACAGGTCCTCCCGGTATTCGCTCCGTTCGGCCAGGGTGTCAAAGTCCAGGCCGGAGATAAGCGCACGGCACCGCTCCCGGTCCTCGCTCTGGTCGGAGAGGGCGGGCACGCCCTCGTCTGTCAGACCGGCGTCATAGCCAAAGGACCAGATGCTGCGCTCGGCCTGCAAGCTGGTGGAGCCCTCATAAGAGAAATAGGAGATGGACACATTATGCCTGCGGTCCTCCTGCCAACTCATGCCGAATCCGTCGTAGCTTCCGTCCTCGTCCAGAAGTATAACTCAGCGAACCGGATCTCCTGTCCATCCGCCAGCTTTATGTCAGGGTATGCTGCTTTCAGCAAATAGGGCTGCGGATGTATTGGTAGGTCAGCTCTGGGTCATCTCGTTCCAACAGTTGTCGGACGATGTTCCATCGATCTTCCGCGTATGCTTCAAACCCCAGATCCTCCCACGCTATATCCCGGTAAGTAATGTGGTCGTTGTCATAGTAGCTGCAATAAAGGCGGCCTTTGTGCCAGAGATAATCTTCACCGGATCCTTCTGCCGCAAACACCATGTATTCCTCTGTCTTATAGACATCATAATCGAAATCGCTCACATCTTCGCTGAGGATAAACGGCCGAATCTGGATGATGTATCCGCTCTGATCCATAAATTCCTGCTGTTCCATATCAGCGGAGAGCTTCTCATAGACTGCCTGGGCCTGTTCGATGGGGTAAGTCTTTTCCCCAAACGGCTCCTGTCCTGGCAGTGCAATGCAGCCAGACAGCAGGCAGGCCAGTCCCACCGCCCACGCCGGAGCAGCAAACAAAAGCAGCCGCTTTTTCGTTGTCTTTCGGTACATCTCATTTTCTCCCTTCTATGGGTTGGCGGATCTGGCAAAGGAGAACCTTTTTCAGCGCCACACGATGTTCCCCAGGTGTTCCCTGAATTCTTCCAGATGCCTCTTGTCCAGCGCGCCTGCAAAGGACATTACCATAAAAGCCGTTGCTCCGGATCCATGCGATTAGCTTGTCCTCTGAGTACATCACCGCGATGCCGTACACCTCAAACGCTGACAAGAGATGGTATTTATCATTACAAAATGCTTCCAGTTCCTTTGCGATGTTAAGCGCTGTCATGAACTCGCCCTTGCATCGCCCCTTTTTCACTGCCGGCTTAGCCTCCAGCGCAATCGTGATCATCCGCCCAATGCAAAATTGATAAAAGCTGACATCGCCTTTTTCGATGCTCCATTCCTTTTTATAGTACTGAGCCAAACGGCCGCTTGCGATGTCGTAACCGGCAATGGGGGTCCGTTTCTTTTGAAAGAAAACGAGCTGTCCTTCCCCTATGTAGAGCTCGTCCAGGGTCAAAAAGAAAAATATTCTGCCTGGTCATGGAGCGCGGTATAGATCAGCTTGAATTCCCGTGGGAGCTTCATTCGGAGCCTTTTTCGGCAGGGGAGAAATCGACCTCCTGTTTGGTGTTCAGATCCATAAACAGGCTCATTTTGGAAAGTATCGCCTGTAAATCCGCGTATTCCGGTTCAAGCAAGCTGTGGTTTTCCCAGAACCGGCAGACAGCCCTGTCTTTCCCGCTGAAATGCTCTGCCAGCTCCGGCGTCAGATCCTCTGGCCGGACATACCCGCTCCCGGCAGTCTGGTCCTCGTCATAAGTACCATAGTAGAGTTTTCTTCTATAATGATAGAAGCCTTTCTTCATCCTCATCTGTTCACCATCATTCTCCCTCTATTACAATGTATTTACGGTCTAAGGCACGGCAGCCAGACGTGTCTTTTTCCGCATCGTTGCCAAAGCTGTTAGAATGAGAGAGTCTTGGCCTGATGTTCACCCCCAAGGACCAAAGCGTCCGTACGAAAGTCAGTCAGCCAGCCTTTCATTAAGTCTTGTAATAACGCCATTTCACATAATGTCAGGGTAACACCTTTTCCGTACTTCGTGTGTTCTTGATTCCAAGTCCTAATTATCATAAACAGGTTCTCTATGATTCCAAGCCATAAAACTAAGTTCTTTTGTATATCCATTATTTATATCAGACAGTTTACCTATATGTTTGACTATTTCAAATTTAATTTCCATAATTATTTTACGCTCCAAAGGCTATTCTGAGTCCTTGCTCTGCTGAACTTCTTGGCAAACTGGAATTGTTATTTTACATACGGAAATCAAGCTCCCCCCTGTTCCCGGCTTCACAGACTGCCCTGAAAACGGCGTGTATGATTGTGTTGCCCTGACCCAATGGTTCTGGAGCCGGGCAGAGGAGATCGGCGCACGCTTTGACCGCCGCAACGGCAGTTCCAACTATGGGAAGCAGTTGCTGGCGGCCCGGAAGGCGTAAATTGACCTTGCCCCGGGTATTTGAAACACCGAAGCGATAAAGGGCCTGTTGCAAAATACGGTTTTCCGGCCCAAAGGAAAAATTTGTGTATGAAAAGAGTGAGTGAGAACCGCCGCAGCGGCGGTTCTCACTCACTTTTTCTTTGGACCTATTTTTCAAACATCTATTTTGCAACAGGCCAACAAATGAACACATCCACCAGCGAAGCTGGTGGTTGTCACTATGCGGGCATAGCCCTTTGTTCCTCGCGGACGCGTGCAACGCGTAATACGGA
>PPYE01256945.1_pt1 | contig 20875 bp, 9 predicted proteins | sample 1559881 | NCBI WGS metagenome assembly PPYE01 (sample SAMN08240022, study PRJNA423297) | Human gut metagenome, whole genome shotgun sequencing project.
AAGGATGTGCTGGTGAACCTGATCGACGGCAGCGCCCGCGGCACGGTGTTCCTGTATCGTTACGGCGATGTATTCTTCTGCGGCTGCACGCCCGAGCTGCTGCTGCGCAAGAAGGGGACACATGTGGAAAGCATGTGCCTTGCTGGCACGTGCCCGCACGGCGAAACGCCGGAAGAGCAGAAGGCCTTGGCAGACGAACTGCTTGGCAGCGAAAAGAACCGTCGCGAGCACGAGTACGTAGTGAAATTCATGCGCGAAGTGTTCGCCCGCAACTGCTATAACGTTGATATCCCCACAACGCCTCAGATCAAGGTGCTGAAGCATGTGCAGCACCTGCATACGCCTGCAGCGGCGCAGGTTATGGAGGGCACCACGCTTATGGGCCTTGCCAGCCAGCTGCATCCCACCCCGGCGCTTTCTGGTACCCCGGTGGGCGAAGCGCTGATGACGCTGCGTGAAGCCGAGGGCTACAATCGCGGCTTCTTCGGTGGCGCGGTGGGCTATGTGAACGCCGATGGCGATGGGGAATTTTCCGTGGCTATCCGATCGGGTGTTTTCGACGGTGAGCGTGGTTGGCTCTATGCTGGGTGCGGCATTGTGGAAGGCAGTGATGCTGCTGCGGAATTCAACGAGATCGATCTGAAGCTGAAAACCATCTTGAGTGCGTTTGAAGCACCCGAGGACGAAGGGGACGAATAGGCCATGGCGGAAAAGGAAGCGGATTTGTTGGTTGACGAAGAGGACCAGGCAACCGATGCGCCCGAGCTTGCCATTGCGCAAAAGAAGCGTGCGTTGGGCACTTATGTGGGTGCGTTCTTCGATGAGCTGATGCGCGCTGGCGTGCGTGATGTGGTGGTAAGCCCTGGCTCGCGTTCCACCCCGCTTTCGATGGTTGCCCACGAGGCTCATGCTCGATTTGGCTCGGCGTTCAACTTGTATCTGGATATCGACGAGCGCGGTGCCGCCTTTTTTGCTTTGGGCATTGCTAAGGCAACGGGGCGTGCCGTGTGCGTTATCTGCACATCGGGTACGGCGCTGGCAAACTACTATCCTGCCGTGATGGAGGCGGAGATTTCCCGCGTGCCCCTTATTGTGCTTTCGGGGGATAGGCCGGCGCGCTTGCAGGGGCTTGGCGCTCCGCAAACGTGCGATCAGAACAAGGCGTTCTCCGACCATGTGCGCCGCTTCTTCGCCATGCCCGAGCCGAGCGATAGCCCCAAGTACGTTGCCCATGTGCGCCAGGTTGCACGTGAAACAGTTATTGCCGCAGCTCCGGGGACTCATGCCTCGGCCCCCGTGCACGTGAATTTCCCGTTCGACGAGCCGTTGGTGCCCGACGCTGCTATGCCCGATCTGTTCGATGCGGGTCGCGTTGCCGCCGCCGACGACCTTCCCGCCCTGGTGCGTACAGAACACGAGCTTTCTTCCCGCGATGCGGCTTCCCTGGTGGATTTCCTTGATTCCCATACTGTGGTGGTTCTTGCCGGCGAAGGAACATTTTCTGCTGAAGCGGTTGCAGACAGCACGCGCAGGGACAGGGAAGCGCAGGCGCTCCTTGCTTTTGCCGAGCGTTTCGATGCCCCTTTGCTTGCCGACCCGCTTTCCCACTTGCGCACGTACGGCCACCCTGCCGTTATCTGCGGATACGATCGCATTATGGGGTCGGATGAAATGCCTGCCTTCGACGCGGTGGTTCGCTTTGGGCGCTATCCGGTGTCGAAGCGCGCAACGCAGGCAATCGAAGCCTGCCAGGCCGCACAGATTGTGGTGGATCCGCTGACCACACGCGACTTCAATTCGCAGACCACCACGTTTGTGGCGGCGAACCCGCTCGATTTCGTAGTGGCTTTGCTTGAAGCGGGGACCGTTCCCAATCCAGAAGAATCTATGGCCTACGCACCCCTGCCGCAAAATGTTCACGAGTGGGGGCTTATCGACCGCGCCCGAACCGAACGCATATTGGCAACCGATTTCGCTGCCGATAGCCAGTTTGAAGGTTCTTACCTGCGTGCGGTGCTGGAAGGAATTCCCGCAGAAAGCCTGCTGTTCACGGCAAACAGCATGTCGGTTCGCGCGCTCGATGCCTTCTACGTAAGCCAAGCGAAGCATCTTACCGTGCTGGCGAACCGCGGCCTTAACGGCATCGACGGAACCGTTTCCACGGCTTTGGGCGCAGCGCAAAGCTTCAAGCAGACCGTTATGGTCACGGGCGATTTGACCTTGCTGCACGACCTGAATTCGCTGGCGCTGCAAGGGGAAATGCTTTTGCGTGAACGCCAAGGCTCGCCAAGGCCCAGCATCGTTATCGTGCTCTTGAACAATAATGGCGGTGCCATCTTCGACATGCTGCCGCAAAAATCTGACGAATCGTACTTCGAGAGGTTGTTCCTAACGCCTCAGAAGGTTGATTTTGCCGCTGCAGCGGGTGCCTTTGGGGTACCCACAGCTACGGTGCATACGGTGGCAGAATTCAAGCAGGCATTTAGCGGATTCTTGGGTGAACAGGGTATATCCTTAATAGAAGTTCCCTTGCCCCTGGCGGGAGTGCGGGAGCGCTACGATCAGTATTGGTAATGCGCATGTGCGCACGTGCTTGAGGGGAGCAACCGATGCACAATCACACTTGTGGCTGCGGTCACCACGAAGGGGATGCTGGCTGCGGCTCCCACGAACATGATCACGGCGAAGTATGCGCGTGCGGCGCTCATCACGTCTCGCCTGAAGTTGAGCCTCTGACGTCAGCATGGAGCATGCTGGGCAAAACTTCCAAGGAACAAACGGTGCCGCCTACGCGCGAATTCGACTTTGTCTGGGAGGGCCAGAAGATCCACGTATATCAGTGGGGCAAGGCCGATAACATCCCTGTTGTTTTGCTCCACGGCTTTATGCAGACGGGCTTAAGTTGGAGCATCATCGCCGCCGCCCTTTCAGGCAGTCACTGCGCATACGCGCTTGATTTCCTGGGGCATGGCAGAAGCAGTAAGCCAAGCAACGTTGAGCTTTATCGCTACGACGCCATGGTGCGTATGGTGGAATCGTTCTTGGAGCAGGTTGCGTGTGTGGGGCATGAAGGCGCCAAGCGCCGCGCCCACGTTATGGGCTATTCCATGGGTGGACGCATTGCCCTGGGGTTGGCCTCTTCTGAAAAAGACCTGCTGTATTCGCTGATTCTGGAAAGCTGCAATTTTGGGCCTGAGGGCAATGAGCAGCGCGCTGCCGCAGAAGAGCGCAACGCTGGCTGGGCGCAACGGTTGCGCAATAACGGCATCGAAGAATTCGTAGAGTACTGGGAGACGCTGCCGCTTTTCGAATCGCAGCGTGAAATGGGACTCGATGAAGAGCTTCGCTCCGAGCGTTTGGCCAACGACGCTGAATCGATGGCGTTGTGTCTGGAAGGCGCGGGAAAGCACGCCATGCCCGATGCTTCTCAGGCGTTCGCCGTGGTGGCAAGCACCTGGGTGCCCGTCAAATACCTGTGGGGCTACGACGACTGCGGCAGCGAAGCGGTAGCGCATCAGTTGGAACACGACGGCATTGATGTGACCTCGTTTGGAGCGGGGCACAACGTACACTTAGAGGCGCCCGTTCTTTACGGTACAGTAGTGCAGGAATTCTTGTCCGGCATAGAACCCAGGGGTGCAGCCCCAGAAGGTTCCGGGCATCAACAATAAGGAAGGACATCCATGAGCGATTTTCCTTGGGAAAAAGTTAAAGATTACGACGAGATCATCTACGAAAAGTACGATGGCATCGCCAAAATCACCATCAATCGCCCCGAGCGTCGCAACGCTTTCACTCCGAAGACGAACGTCGAGTTGTTTGACGCGTTTTCCCTTGCGCGTGACGACCAGGAAGTGGGCGTTATCATCCTTACCGGCGCTAACCACGACGGCAAGGACGAAGACCAGGCATTCTGCTCCGGCGGCGACCAGAAGGTGCGTGGCAACGGTGGCTATGTAGGAGAGGACAACATTCCGCGCTTGAACGTGCTTGACCTGCAGCGTCTTATCCGCGTAGTGCCCAAGCCTGTTATCGCTATGGTGAACGGCTACGCTGTGGGCGGCGGCCATGTTCTTCATATCCTGTGCGACCTTTCCATTGCGGCGGAAACCGCTAAGTTCGGTCAGACCGGCCCGCGCGTTGGCAGTTTCGACGGTGGCTACGGTGCCTCGTATTTGGCTGCTATCGTCGGCCAGAAGAAGGCTCGCGAGATTTGGTACCTTTGCCGCCTGTACACGGCAGCGGAGGCTCTGGATATGGGCCTGGTGAACAAGGTTGTTCCTTTCGACGAGCTGGAAGCCGAGTGCGTTTCCTGGGCTAGGGAAATGCTTCAGCTTTCGCCTACGGCCCTGCGTTTCCTGAAGGCATCGTTCAATGCTGCTACCGACGGCTATGCCGGTTTGCAGCAGCTTGCAGGCGATGCCACGCTTCTGTACTACACGTCTGACGAAGCGAAAGAAGGCCGTGATGCCTTCAAGGAAAAGCGCAAGCCCGACTTCGACAAGTTCCCGAAATTCCCCTGATCTGAAATTCCCTGATAAAGGATGTGACGGCAATGATTGCCCAATTGGCGGAAATGGCCTACCGCAAGGCCGGTCAGATGTTTTTCTGCGTGCAGAAAGATGCGCGCTCGGTAACGTTTAGCTATCGCCGCGCCCGCTTTGCTGCTGCGGCTCTGGCTCAGCAGCTTGCCAAGCGCGGTTACGGTCGTGGCACTACGCTTGCGTGCAATCTGTACAACGGTGCCGAAATCGTGATTCTTTCCTTGGCGGCGGCGTACGGCGGCTTCACGTTGGCGCTGCTGAATCCGCGTCTTTCCTACGAAGAGCGCAAGCTGCGCATCGTAGAGTTGGAAAACGCCACGGGCGAAGCCGGTATCGACGTATTGGAGCAGTCTGCGGTTGAGCGCCTGATGATCGATGCGACGGGCTACGGCCTTGCCGATTTTGCCGCTTTGCCGGAAGGCTCTGTGCCTCATGCCACGCAGTTCGAAGCGTTCGCCCGCGAATGCGAACAGGCGTGGGATGGCCAAGAGGCGGGCATTGTCATGTTCACATCGGGTTCTTCGGGAACCCCGAAGGCCACGCTTTTGCCGTGGAATTGCATCACCGGTGCCGCCACCGCGGCAAACCGCGCTTTGGCGCTGGAAAGTCGCGGTGTGTGGCAGATGGTGCTGCCCATGTGCCACATTGGCGGCTTCCAAATCATGGTGCGCTCTCTTCTGAGCGGTGGCTCGTTCATCGTGTACGAGCGCTACAACCCCGTGCGTGTGCTGAATGACGTGCTGAGTTTCCGCGTTACGCATATTTCTGTAGTGGATAAGATTCTGGCCGATTTGCTGGAAAACGATCGCGACAAGGTTATCGGGCAGTACGCATGCATTCTTTTGGGCGGTGCGGCGCTGAACGAAAAGACGCTGCGCATGGCTTTGCGCGCAAAAGCAAACTTGTACTCCAGCTACGGCATGACGGAAACTTCCAGCTTCATTGCCACGGCTCCGGTGATCCGCGGTTTCGATGGCGGGCTGGAGCTTCTGCCCGGCTACGATGCTCGCATCGTAAGCCCCGATGCCGATGGCATTGGCCAGCTGCACGTTGCGGGCCCCGGCATCTTCGAGGGTTACCTGAATGCCCGCAAGGCCATGAGCGCCGATGGTTATTTCGTTACCGGCGACAGGGCCTCTATCGACCGTAACGGTCTTTTGCGTGTGTACGCGCGCACCGAAGACCTCATTATTTCGGGCGGCGAAAACATCTACCCGGCCGAAGTTCAGGATGTTCTGATGGGCATTCCCGGCGTGAAGGATGCCTATGTGTTCGGCACCGCCGATGAAACCTGGGGGTATCGCCCTGTGGCGTTCATCGAGGCCGACTATTCTGCCGAAGCCATCGCCCGCGACCAAGAAGAGTTTGGTATCGACCCTGCTCAGAGCTGCATTCGTCCGGCAACGTGTCCGCAGGAATACGCCCATATGGTGCACGATTACCTGAATGGTTGCATGTCGAAGCTTCATCACCCCAAACATATTTTGGTGATGGACGAATTCCCGCGCACCATCGCCGGCAAGGTGGATCGACGTGCGCTGAAGCAGCGCTACGACAAGCGCATCGACATCAAGTCGCTTACCCTGTATCGCGTGAAGCAGCCCTTTTCCCATCCCGTGAAGACAGCCAAGGGCAACGTCGATTTCCGCGAATCGTTCTTCGTGGAAGTGGAAGACTGGGCTGGGCGCACGGGTATTTCCGAGTGCGTTTCGTTTGCCACCAATTGGTATCTGCCCGAAACCATCGGGGAAGATTACGCCGTAGTGCGCGACTCCATTGCCCCTGTGGTGTTAGGTGAGCGCTATCTGCATCCCAGCGAAGTGTCCGCTTCGCTTGCCACGTTCCCCGGTTTGGCGAAGTATCCCATGGCGAAAGCTGCGGTGGAGCCTGCCATCTGGGACTTGTACGGCAAGATCATCGGCCAGCCGCTTTCGAAGATGATTGGCGGCTCGAATGCCGAGAAGATTTTGGGCGGTGCCGTGGTGGGCATTGCCCCTGTTGAAGAAGTGCGTGCGGCGGTAGACAGCCTGGTAGACCAGGGGTACACCCGTGTGAAGATGAAGATCGAGCCGGAAACCGCACTCGAATGCGTGGCTGCTGTGCGCGCCGACCATCCCGACTTGACGCTGATGCTTGACGCCAACCAGTCGTTCGACGAATCGTATCTGAACGTGCTGTATAAGCTCGACGCATTGAACCCTGCATGCATCGAGGAACCTTACAATCCGAACTACGTTCCCAACAGTGGCGAGCGCAACCTATTCGTGCGCCTTTCGCTGCTGCAGGATGAACTGAAAACCATGGTATGTCTGGACGAATCGGTGGTAACCGCAAGCGATATGGAAGCAGCCATGGGGTTGGACAACCTTCGTTGCTATGCCTTGAAGATTGCGAAGTTCGGCGGCATTCAGCCCACGCTCGACTTCTACCACTGGATGCGCAGCCTTGGCAAAACGGTTTGGATGGGCGGCATGTTCGACACGGGCGTTTCGAAGCGCATGCACGCGGCTTTCGCAACCTTGCCAGGCATGGATTTGCCGCCCGATGTTTCGGATTATTCGGCATATTTTGCCCACGATACCGCCCTTCCCCCGTTGGAGCTTGAGCACGGCGAATTGGTGCTGAATGCGCCCAAGAACCCCGTCGGCCTCGGCTGCATCCTGGACAAGGAGTACCTGAAGTCCATTGCAATCGACGAAGTAACGGTTACCACCGAAGGATAGTGTTTTTTGCCATGCGAAAAAAGCTGCTGGTTGTTGTTGCCGTGTTTGTCTTAGTGCTCTGCATGCCCGCTGTGGCGTTTGCGGCCAATTCGGCGTTCGACAAGGGAACGGCGGAAAGCACAAGCTACGTTGACTCCTATACGGGCAATGCCTTCCTTATGGAGCGCGATGCGCTGAACCTTACTGTTGGGCGCGACCTATATTGGGTGGGGGACACGCTTAACGCTCGGGGCCTTGAAGTAGGTGGCGGAACCGGTGGCAGCGCTTTGCTGGCTGGCGGTACGCTCAATGTGGCTTCTTCTACTATTCACGGTAGCTTGCGTGCGGCAGGCCAGACTGTCAACGTTTCTTCGACGACAGTTGGGAACAACATCACCGTTGCCGGGCAGAATGTGTCTATCGCATCCGATGTTTCCGCAGGTGGTGTGTATGCTGCTGGTTCGAATGTGAGTGTATCGGGAACCTACCAGGGTGCGGCTTTTGCTGCGGGCACGGTGAACCTGGCTGGCTCCTATGCAGGTGACGTGAACATTTCCGCAGGCACGGTTAACGTTTCGCGAGGCACTACGGTGGGCGGCACGCTGCGGGTGCCGAATAACGCGCAGGTTACCATCGAGGAAGGCGCCAACGTCCCCAACGTAAGCTATGTTGATGATGCCTTGGTTTCTACTGTTTCTGAAGGATCGGAACAAAACTCGTTTTCGGTGATTGGGCCGTTGCTGTTTTCGTGCATGGCCCACGCTTTGCTGGTGCTGCTGTTTTCCTTCCTGATTAAGGGCGCGATGGAAGGTGCCGTCAAGCTTACCGAAACAAAGCTTTCGCGCATGTTCGTGTTGGGTTTCGCGGAGTTCTTCGTGCTGCCCCTGCTGGGTCTCTTCCTGCTATTCCCGCTTGTTACGGCCCCTATTTCTGCGCTGATATTCATCTTCATTGCGGTGCTGTGGATGTTTTCCATCCCGTTTGCTGGCTACGTGCTGGGACGCCGCCTGTTCGAGGGAATGGCTCCTTTGGGTGCGGGCATGATAGGAACGCTCGTTCTTACCGCTATTTGCTATATCCCGTATCTCTTCTTCGTGGTGCCAACCGTATGTTCCATCTTCGTTGCGGGCTACCTTACGCAAAGTTTCTTGGACAAGCGAGTGGGGAAATAGGGCCAGGTACCAGATTCGCGTTTTCGGTTTTGGACCGCTTCTAATAATGAATGCTTAAGGGCTGTCGGGCTTCCGGCGGCCCTTTTTAGTGGGATCCGGCACCTTTCTTTATTTTCCATTTATAGCGTGAATTGGTCTTTAGTTCAAAAAATATGGCACGTAGCCCAATTCCTTTGGCGAATGCACCATTTTCCCTGTTATTATAAAGAGAGAGGGGTTCGTATATACGAATGTTACGAACATACCTATTATCTGCGACGATTCAGTTGAAGCGCCTTTCTTCGCACGGAAAAGTGGGTTGGACGGTACGCAGATATCCCTTGGTGTTGAAAACTCGGCAGCATCGGGAGAGGCATTCTCTGGCAAACGAAAGCGAGATTGGGGATCAACGATGAAGTGAATACGACCATTACTGGCAATGGCCTTTGCGCTTGCTCTTGTATGCTTAGGCGGCGGCTTCGCCTTTGCAGACGGGGGGGGGAACGGCCGTTCTTCCGTAACGGATCCGTCGACTATGAACAACTGGCAAACAATCGTTGGCAGCGATACGTCCAATATCGGGCGCATTTGGACGGACAAAACCGTATCGGCCGACAAAACGATTACCGCAAGCAGCGATACCCCTATAGAGCGCGGTGATTCAGCGTTCATAACGGCGCTTTCGGCGCTTTCGTCGACATCGAACGCGAAATCAACCTCAACTACGCCACTTGACATTGTGCTGGTGCTGGATGCTTCGGGCTCGATGGACGATTCCATGGGTGGTGGTGATAATACGAAGCGAATCGACGCATTGAAGAACGCGGCAAACGACTTCGTGAGCAAGATTGCCAAGCAGAACCAGGGTATCTCCGACGAATCGAAGCAGCACCAGGTTTCTATCGTGAAGTTCGCGGGCAATAAATCGGCCGCCGTAGGCAATGATACCTACCGCAATGGTGGGTACCTTTACAACTACAGCCAGGTTATGAAGGCAATGTCCCCCTGCACGGATGCGGCCGCATTCACGAACACCATTAACTCCATCAGCCCTGCCGGTGCCACGCGAGCCGACTACGGCCTGCAGCTTGCACAGGGCCAAACCTCTAACCGCGAAGATGCCAAGAAGATCGTTATCTTCTTCACCGACGGCGCACCCACTGCCTCTAGCGATTTTGATGCTAGCGTAGCTAGCAGTGCGGTAGCTTCGGCGAAAACCATGAAGGGTAAAGGCGCCACTGTGTACACCGTTGGCATCTTCAGCGGTGTAAATCCTTCTGCCGATCCGACTGCCGCAGGGACAAGCAACGAAAACAAGTTCATGCATGCGGTTTCCAGCAATTACCCCGAAGCTTCCTATACCCAGAGCGGCGGATTTTTTGGTGGTTGGAATTGGGAACTGGGTGCACGTGCCGAAGGATCTGACTACTATAAATCCGCGTCAAACGCTGCTGAGCTGGAAAAGGTGTTTGACGACATCTCTTCCGAGATGGTTAAGGGCTCAGGATATCCGACAAACGCCACTGAAGGCGCTGAGCATCAGAGCGGCTTCATTACCATAGATGATCCGCTGGGCGCCTATGTGCAGGTAGACGAATTCAAGGCCATCGCCGTTGCTGGCAGCACCTTCGAAAACCCCACGAAGTCAACTGCGGGAAATGTGGACACATACACTTTCAACGGCACAGTTGAGCTGAACGGCAAGAACGTTAACGTGGGCGACGTGAAGATTACCGTAACTAAGTCTGATGACCTTACCACCGGTGACGTGGTTCAGGTTAAAGTGCCAGCAGCATTGATTCCCCTGCGCAGCTTCAACGTGGACCAAGACAAAATGACCATGGCGGTTTCTGATACGCAGCCAATTAACATTGTGTATACGTCAAGCTTGAAAGCCGGAGTGGAAGACAAGCTTGCCAATCCTGATGACGCTATGACGGAGTACCTGCAGGCGAACCACCAGGACGGCAAGGCCTCGTTCTACAGCAACGACTGGGAGCAGGGCTATCTGGGCAAAACCGTTGCAAATTTCGAGCCTTCAAAGGACAACAGCTACTATTACTTCACCAGCGACACGCCCATCTACACCGATGAGGCATGTACTCAGCGCGCCCACCAGGTAGTTAAGGGTAATACCTATTGGTACAAATATTCGTACTACGAAATGACTAATGCGGGTAGCGGTACCGTGGAGGAGAAGGAAAAGGTCATAAGCTTCAGCGGCGCTGATGTCGAGGCCATCGAGGGCTCCATCGGGGTGGACAGCCAGGGTGCCTACTTCAAGGCAGGTACTACTCGACTGACGTATCTTAACGAGCTTTACAAGGCAAAAGCCCCTAATGAGACTGGGACTGCCGTTGACGTGCTGAACCCGAAGTGGGTTGGCGCAGGTCAGGTTGGGTCCTACTTGGGTAACAACGGCAAGCTTTCCGTTGACCTTCCCGGTGCTTTGGCGGTAACGAAAGAGCTCCAGGTGCCCGACGGGTACAGTGCTAACGACTTCGCAAACGATTCGTTCGAGTTCACCGTTGCCGTGCCAAAGGCCGCAAGCAAGAGCTTTAGCGCTGTGGTGAAGAATGCCAACGGCCAGCAGCTGGGCGATGTGTTTACCTTGCAGTTCAACGTTGCGGGCGAGGCACAGCACAGCTTGAAGGCAGGCGAAACGTTGTACGTATACGGCCTTGACGGCGGTTGGAGCTATGAAGTTTCTGAGGCCGATCGTGCTGGATTCACTCCGGCCGGAACAGACCTTACGGGCGCTATTGTAGCTGGTCAAACGGTAAATGCGAAAGTGGTGAATACCTATAGCGCATCGGGCACGCTTGAAGGAGCGCAGGGCCTTGCGGGCAAGAAGATTCTCACTGGCCGCGATTGGAAGAGCACCGACAAGTTCACGTTTGTTTTGAAGCCCGCCGAAGGTTCCGTTGACGTTCCGATGCCTGAAGGCATAAGCCAGGGCATGGCGCGTGTGGAGGTAACGCAGCCTGAAGGGACGCCAGAGGGTACTGAAGTTTCATTCAACTTCGGCGACATTACCTACACCAAGCCGGGCGTGTATACCTACCAGATTCATGAATCCGCAGAGTTGAGCACGCTTAACCCAGGCGTAAGCGAATCGGAGGCATTGTATGAGGTTACCGTAACGGTGACCGACGAAGGCCATACTGGCAGATTGACGGTAGCTTCTGAAATGAAGAAGCTGCTTTCCGACGACGGCAAGAAGGTAGAGCCACCAACGACGGCGACGACCGAGGCAGCATTCGTGAACAAATACGACACCTCTGAGGTTATGTGGGCGCCTGCTGGAGAGAAGAAGTATACCGATTCGACCGATGCACGTCCTCTTGAGCAGGGTATGTTCCATGTGATTGCTTGCACGAACGACCCCGATGCGCCTTTGCCCAAGCTTGATAACGACCAGGAAATCACAGGCGTACATAACGGTGTAACCTACCGCGGCGTGGTAGTTTCCGTGGACGCGAACGGTGCCATTACATTCCCGCAAGCAACATATACTTACAGCAACCTGGGCCAGGGGCAGACTGAAAAGACGTTCACCTACAAGATCATGGAAGTGGTCTGGGATGGCAGCAATTGGCGCTCCGTGGAGGATGCCCTTAAAGACCCGAACTTTAATTCTGCAGGCGTTAGGTACGATCCGACGATTTGGACCGTCAAGGTAACCCTTAAGAACGACAATGATGTGCTGGTGCTGAGTGCCCAGTACCTGAAAGGTGACGTTCCTCAGGGGACTTCCTTCCAATTCGCAAATAGCTATGACCCCACACCCGCAACGGCAGCAATTGAAGGCTCCAAGACTCTGACCGGCCGTGACATGGCGGACGGCGAAACCTTCGGATTTGAGCTTTCCGCTGCAGACGAAACTACGCAGAATGCGGTAACGGCGGGCACTGTGACGCTGCCCGGTGCGGCTACTGTATCAGGCGCCAAGGCCGATGAAGTGAAGGGCTTCCAGTTTGGCGAGATCACCTTCAAAAAGCCGGGCGAATACACCTTTAACGTGAACGAGACGAAGTGGAATGGCGAAGCGGTTCCTGCTGCCGACGGAAACGGCATGCAGTTCGATCGCAGCACCAAGACGGTGAAGGTAACGGTGACCGACGACCATACCGGCTCGCTCAAGGCAGAGGTAACCCATCCGAACGGTGCGGTGGCGTTTGCCAACAAGTACGCTACGAGCAGTACCTATAACGGCATTCAGGTTGAAAAGACTTTGACTGGCCGTGACATGAAGGCTGGAGAATTCAGCTTCGTCATTGAAGGCAAAGACGATGCTTCTAAGGCTCTTCTTGCTGACACTGACAGCGACAAGGAGTTCACCAACCCCAATAATCGTGCCGAAGGCATTGCCGATGTGATGACGAAGATCGCGGGACACACCTTTACCCAGGCCGATAGCGGTAAGCACTTCGAGTTCACGGTTAAGGAAGTAATTCCCAATGGAGCAGTTCAGGACCAGGAATCAGGGCTTTGGTACGATGGAGCAAGCCATGTCGTGACCATCGATGTTGCCGACGACGGCAACGGCCAGTTGACGGCAGCCACCAAGGTCGACGGCCAGCATGGCAACGTGGTTTCCTTCGTGAACAAGTATCGTGCCCAGGATGTTTCGTTTGACACCGCAAACGCAGAACTGAACAAGATCCTGCAGGGCCGCGATTGGATTGAAAACGATTCCTTCGACTTCACCATTAAGGCGTTGGACGCTGATGCGCCGATGCCGATGCGCGATGGCAGCGAAGTATCTTCCGTAACGGTGAAGTCGCCCAATTCTAAGGACGGCGATGCGGTACCGTTTAGCTTCGGCCAGATTACGTTCACGTCCGATATGGTGAAGGATGCTCCTGGCCATACGCGTACGTTCACCTATGAAGTAACTGAAACTGCTGGCAACTTGCCCGGTATTCAGTACAGCACCAACAAGGCAACTATCCAAATTACGGTAAGCGACAACGGCGAGGGCCAGCTGGTTGCTTCGGCAACCACGCAGAACGGAAGCTTTGAAAACCGTTATTCCGCCGAGCTTAACTACACAGCGGCGGGTGGCTTGAACCTTGCCAAGACGCTGACTGGGCGCGACATGACCGATGGTCAGTTCAGCATTAAGATCACGCCTGCCGATCAAGCGGCTGCAGAGGTGCTTGGCCTGCCTAACGATGGTGCGGTGATAAGCATGCCCGCCGCCAACGATGGGGAACAGGTTGTGAAATCTGCGTTGAGCTCCCAGGCGGTATTCGATCAGGGAGACGCTGGCGAGACGTATGTGTATACGGTTGTCGAGCAGGGCACGGCACCTAATGGCTACACCTACGACACGGCGCAGCGCACGGTAACAATTACCGTTGAGGGCGATGCGGCGCAGGGCACGCTTGAGGTAACCACGGTTGTTTCCGGCGGTTCCGATGGTGACAAGACCTTTATTTACGAGAGCAGCGATCCCGCCCCGCAGGCAGCGGTGGTTCCTTTCGCAAACAGCTATACGGCTTCGGGCGAAGTTGACATCGCTGCTACGAAGAGCCTCTCCGGCCGCAGCCTGACCGACGGCGAGTTCAGCTTCGCGCTGAAGTACGCTAAAGGCAACGAAGACGTGGCCACGGCAACCAACGACGCCAACGGTAAGGTCGATTTCGGTACCATCGAGTACACCACCGCAGGCCTTGCCAGGTTGGCAGCGGATGGACATGCCGTAAAGACGGTGAAGGACGGTAAGCCTGCGTGGAACATCTCTTACGTGGCTTACGAGAAGACCGACAACTTGCCTGGTGGCGTTTCCGCCCAGACGCAGCCGATTTCGTTCACGGTTGCGGTTGTTGATAACGGCGACGGCACGCTGGCCGCAACGGCTGATACGGGCAATGGTCTGGTGTTCGAGAACACGTACTCCACGGGCGGCCCGATTGAGGTAGGCCTTTCCGGCGTCAAGGTTTTGAAGGCTGGTGAGGGCTTGACCCCCGCAAGCATTGAGGGCAAGTTCATCTTCACGGTAACGTCCGATGATACTGCGGCTCCTAAGCCTGAGCGCACTACGGCGACCAACGATGCCAACGGCAACGTTGATTTTGGTGATATCAAATTTACGCTCGATGACCTGAACAAGGCGTTGGGTGCCACTAATGCCCGAGTTGAAGATGCTGACAATAACGCAGCTTCCAAGGGCGGGGACCAGAGCGCTCAGGGCGCTGAAAGCCAGAATGGCGCGGCGGATTCCGATGTGGCCGGCCAGGCTGACTCCGAGCGGGGTAGTGCTGTAGATTCCGGCAACGGCGCCGAGGGCCAGGGAGCTGTGATGGCTGCCGACGATGGCCAGGGCGAATCTTCTGCCAAGGCTGCGGTAAGCGATGCCGATGCAGCGAATAACGCTTCCGACCAGGCGCAGGGCAGCGAGCCTTCCACCAGGGCTGGCGTTTCCCGCTCGCACATCTTCACCTACAAGGTGACGGAAAGCGGATCTGCCGCTGGCGTGACCAATGACACTCAGACCAAGACGGTGAGCTTCGAGGTGACCGACTCCGGCGACGGCAAGCTGACGGTGGAGCGCTTGGGTGCTGCTTCCGACCCGGCGTTTGCCTTCACCAACACGTATTCGGTACAGCCGACCGATTCTAGCGTGACCGACCAGGTTAAGGTGACGAAGCAGCTTACGGGACGCGATATGGCTGCTGGCGAGTTCGCGTTCGAGTTGCTTGAAGGCGACAAGGTAGTGGCCACGGGCACCAACAGTGCAGACGGCAACGTGGCGCTGAGCCCGATCACTTACACCAAGCCCGGCACCCACAGCTACATGCTGCGCGAGGTGGGCGGCGGCACCCATAAGGCTGGCGTTGAGTACGACGGAAGCGTGTTCGCCGTGACCACGACTGTAACCGATAACGGTAACGGCACGTTGTCGGTGGCCCACAAGGTTGAAAACGATGCGAATGCGGTTGGGTTCACTAATTCGTATGCGCCGGCAGCCACCTCGGTGACGCTGGGCGCCTCGAAGGTGCTCAACGGTAAGAGCCTCGAGGACGGCGAGTTCAGCTTCGCGCTTGAGGGCGAAGACGGCACGCGGCTTACTGCCGGAAACGATGCGAACGGCATGGTAGTGTTCCCCGCCATCCGGTACAGCGAAACGGGCACGTATCAGTACACCCTTTCCGAAGTGAAGGGCAGCGAGACTGGCGTAACCTACGATGATGCGGCTTACGCAGTTACCGTTGCCGTTGAGGACGACGGCGAGGGCAGCCTGGTTGCCACCGTTTCCTACGAGGGTGGCAAGGCTCCAGTGTTCAACAACACCTATCAGGAGCCGGAAGGCCCGGCTGCGGCTGACGACCCGGTTTCCTTCGTGAAAGCCGCGGTTTCCGGGGCAGCCAAGACAGGCGACAACCTGTTGGGCATCGCTGGGGCGGTTGCTGCAGTAGCGGCGGTTGCTGCGGCAGTGGCAGTTCTTTCCCATCGCAAGAAGGGCAAGCACGCCAAGAAGTAGTAGGGATATAGGGACAGGCCCCGCTTCCCCGCTTAGCCATCGCGCACAATGATAGAGCCTCGCTCGCGTGATCGATCGCGAGCGAGGCTTTTTGTTGGGCGGGAAAAGGCCTCGGGCTCATAACCCGGAAGTTGTTTGTTTGGGTCTAATATCCACGAATAAGATTCTCCGTCCAAAGTGGACGCCCCTTTGGATACCTAGAAATCCCTTGGTTCCTTATGGTCCAGGGGATTTTTTTGCGGTGTGCGCTGATGCCGCCCCTCCCGCGCTTCTTCTGTTTGCAGCTCGAAATTGGTCTTTAATCCAAAAACAACGGGTTTTAACCCAATACTTTGGCACTTATGCCATTTCATGGGATAATGAATAAAGCATTGTTTCACCTATCGGGCTAGACCATCGCATAAAAGCCTTGTCTGCTAGGCCGTACGAAAGATTGGAATGCGGAAAATGAAGCGGATGCAGTTGATACTGGCAATGGTTTTTGCTCTTTTGTGCGTGTGTTTTAGCGGAAGCTTTGCATTTGCGGATAGCGAAAATGCTTCTGCTGCCAATGCAAACGAAGTATCGTGTGAAACCGATGCAATTTTGGGTACCGTGAAAATCGATGGGCGTCCACTCCATGCTGGCGAGTTCGACTTTGGCGTGAAGTACGCAAATGGCCGCGATGATTTGCTTTCGGCGAAAAATGAAGCCGATGGAACAATTGATTTCGGCAAGTTGAGTTTTACTGTTACTTCGCTCGATGAATTGGCTCAAAACGGTATTGCCGAGAAAACAACGATAGATGGCGTTCCGGCCTGGATTGTGTATTACCTGGTGCATGAGAAGACCAGCGGATTGAGCGATGTGGGCGTAACGCCGCATACCGCCCCTGTTTCTTTGGTTGTTACCGTTAAAGATGAGGGGAACGGGGCGCTTTCGGCAAGCTTCCGGACGGCGAACGAGCTGCGCTTTGATAATACGTATTCCACAGGAGAGCCCGTCACTGTGTTTTTGGCGGGAACGAAGGATTTGCAGGTGGAAGAAGGAGCCTCGCTTGTTGATATCGAGGGAAAGTTTCGATTCTCTATATCGACAAAGGATATAGCAGCACCTATGCCCGAATCGACGGATGCCGGAAACGGGCAATGGGGACGAATTGAGTTCGGGTTTATAACGTTTTCCCTCCAAGATCTGAATAAAGCCCTGGATGTTGATTCTGATTCTGCGGAAAAAGCAGGATGGTCTCGCTCCTATGTGTTCAAATACAAAGTCACCGAAAGAGGATCGGTGCCGGGTGTGGTGAATGATCCCGAAACGAAAACCGTGAGGTTCAAGGTCACCGATGATGGGAAAGGGAAGCTCACTGTTGTATGCTTGGAATCCCCCTTCACTGCATCTACCGCCTTCACGTTCACCAATAGGTGCGTAGTTGCGCCCGATAATTCAGCTAACGATGAGATAGGTCCGGGTGCGGGCGATAAGCCGTTGAACTCTAATGGCGACGCCGATCCTAATGCCGGGGACGTTGTTTCGCCGAGTGCGGGGAATGCTCCAAGTGGTACTTCGGGTGGCGTATCGGTTTCCACGACAGCGAAGACGGGCGATGCTACGTTGACGTTGGCGGTGGTGCTTGCCGCGGTTGCCGGCTTGGCAATGGCCATTGTGGGGCCTGCTTGCGGGAGGGGACGCAACCACAAGAAGTAGCACGCGCAAAAGGAGCAATGCAGGCAAATGAAGCTGCAAGCAGCGGGCCGCCGGAGTAATCCAGCGGCCTGTTTTGTGCTGTTGGCACATGTGCGAAAACTGCGCTGTGCCATTCGCCTGGAGAGGTTGCCGACCTACCGGAACGTAAAATGTGACGAAAATTTGAAGGCAGAACATTTCAATTGCGTTAAGCGGGGCGCCTCCCTATAATTGATCAAGTCGCATAGAGCGATTGATCGTGCGGGGTGGAGCAGTCTGGTAGCTCGCCGGGCTCATAACCCGGAGGTCGTTGGTTCAAATCCAGCCCCCGCGACCAAGTATTTTCGCAGGCCAGAAGCCTAAAAGCTTCTGGCCTGCTTTTTTGTTCCCGAAATGCATGAGCAGAATTTGAGCAGATTATCCTGCTAGGTGCTGCGAATAAATGCAACAGGATTATGGCAAAGGGCCCAACTTTTGATGTATGTCGACGGCATGTAACTCATCTTCAAAGACGAATCTTTTCTCTACGCAAAGCAATCTCTTTACTAAAGATGCGTTAACGGTTCAAACAGGCCGTTCGCTCACAACTGAGACTAGATATGCCCAAAAAACCAGCTGAAAGTGAAATACTAGTTTGATCATGAATAAATGGAAGGTAGGAGTTTTCTAATGAGAATCTGCGAATCGAAAGCTATTGCTTGTGCTCTGTCGCTCGCGATGGCAATATCGATGACGCTTCCCGTTGGTGCCTTCGCTGCTGTTGATGATTCCAATCAGATGCAGCACGAGCAAAAAGCCGTTGACATCGACAACGGCGTCGACGTCAACGCCGACAGAGCCGAAGGCGCAGACAAGGACGCCAGCCAAGATATCGACTCTGGTTTCGCTGGCGATGCTAACGAAGGGGGGCAGCCGGAGGGTCCTTCCGAGGAGGGCGGCGAGCCTGGCGAGCAGCAGCCTGGAGAGAATGTCGGTGGCGAAGAATCCGGCGAGGGCAAAGCAGATAGCATCTATAAGGTGTCCACAAGCGAGGAGCTCGTGTCTGCTCAGGAGGCTATTGCCGCTGCCGAGGGTACGGAAGCCACTATTGTCCTGAAGGCTGACGTAACCGTGTCAGGGGGGGTCCTCTCTAAGCAGCTTTGGCGTTAACGGAAAGCGCATCACAATCAAGAGCGACGAGGGCAAGCTTCATAAGCTGTCCTTCGATGGCCGTGCCGTCTTGAATGGCGATTGCACGTTTGACGACGTTGATGTCCGAGGCTCCTGGATGTACTGCAACGGCCACGACACTGAGTTCACAGAAAACGGCCAGATTCATCTAAGCTATACACTTTATGGCGGCGGATACATGACCACGGTCAGCAGCACTCACGTGGTAATTGCCGCATCCGGCTACATCAATCCAAGCAGTAGCAGCGGCCTGCACGATGCGATTGGCGGCTCCTACAAGGGCTCCGTCGAGGGCGACACATACCTCGAGATCACTGGTGACATAAAGATGCAGGGCGGCAACCACATCAACCCTGGATGCATGAAGGGCGACGGCAGCAGCGGCGACGGATCAGGCGTTCCTAATGTTTACGTTGGCGGCAACGCCACGCTTGCCTACGACAACAAGAACGCAGATACCTATCCCGCTATCGAAGGCACTTACGGCTGCGAGATGAGGGGCAACGTCACGCTCGATGTCCGCGCTGGTGGGGTATCGGGTATCGTCGGTGCCGAAGAACCGGTAGAGGATTCGGTCATCCGCGGCGACCTGCACATCATCGCAGGCTCGCAGGCTTACGAGAACACGGACCGCATCCTGCGCCTTGGCGGGAACTGGCCCATTGTCGGCGCAGGCAACAGCTTCGCAACCATGCCCGGTGTCTCAGGTAACTACGTCGTCGGCGGCAATATCACCATCGATTCCTACGAGAACGTTTGGGGCTGGGATAAGGGAACCACTCCCGACTCATATGACCTCCCCGAGATTTACGGCGCGATTCGAGGCACGGTCGGCGGTGACATCGCCATCAACGCCCATGGCTCTCATGTACAAAACGTCTTTGGCGCGAGCGATTCTGATGTGAGCGGCGCAGTCACCGTCACTGCAACTAACGTCGAGCTCAGGAACAGCGAATACGGGACCGACTATGACGAGGGTTACGTTTTCGGCTTGTGGGAAAAAGGCACCCCCGCAACCGCAAACGGCCCTGTAACCATCAACATCAACGGCGGCGACGTTGGCCTCGTTATGGCAACGGACCAGACCACGGTTCCTGCAGGCTCCTCCATCAATGTAACGGGAAAACCCAATATCCGCACAGGCATACGCGGAACGCAGGCAAGCAGCTATTCCACGGCATTCCCCGTGGCCAACATCTCTGCATGCGAGGCGACAATCCCCTTTATCAAGATGATGTCGCAGGTCAACGTTGCCGGCAATTCCAAGGTTACTGCGCATATTATGAGCAGCGATGCAGGCTTGAACATTGAAGAGAACAGCGTTCTCACCACCGACGAAGGCCAGGTCTGGATTTGGGGCGATGCGGTCGTCGATGGCATGTGGGAGCAGCAGCATCGTCAGATTGCGAACTACAACGATATCTTCGTTTCCGGCAAGACGACGGTCGGCCCCAAGGGCCGTCTGATTAACCAGGGGCTGAGCAATCTGAAGGGCAATGTATCGAACGATGGCATGATTGCCCTGATGGGTCCGGCTCTGCTGCAAGGTGACTACGTTTCCGGCAACGCCGAGCTCCGACTCCCAGCTGTTGCTGATAACTACGACGGCACAGACGATGGCGGCCTTATCCCCGTTGCCATCAAGGGCATTTCCAGCGGAACCACTATCGTCAACACCGTCAACCCAAGCAACTGGGAAGAGCTCCAGTGCCCCAAGCTCGGCGACAACTACATCTTGTCCGAAAAATTCGATGCAGCCGAAACCGCCTCTGAGGCCCCCACGATGAGAGCTATGGACACAAAGGCCGACGAGGGTCCTGATCAAGGGGTATTCGTCCTTGGCAACTCGGATGCCACGTCGAAAGGTTCGTACCTCAAGCGTCTGGATGATGCAGCTGGCGATACTGGGATGTTCATGTGGCAGGACGCTAAGGGTACGCCCCCGGCTCCTGAGCCGCCAGTCACACCTGAGCCACCGGCAACAGATGAGTCCAAGCCCAACACTCCGGACCCCGACGACTCCGACCCTGACGATGCAAAGCCCGACGCGCCTGATGACGAGGAGCCGGCGAAGCTGTCGAGGGGCGAAAACGAGTCAACCGCGACAGTCACCAGCTCCGATACTCCGCAAACAGGCGACGCAACCAACATCCT
>PPYE01511553.1_pt1 | contig 20873 bp, 29 predicted proteins | sample 1559881 | NCBI WGS metagenome assembly PPYE01 (sample SAMN08240022, study PRJNA423297) | Human gut metagenome, whole genome shotgun sequencing project.
GATTTATTGAAACACATCTCAACAACATTAATAGATTTATAAATGAACCTATTATTATATATTTAGTTAGCTACCAAAACGAAAGCCTATGCTTTTCTGAAGTTTTGGACGATAGTAGTTTAACTCCAATTAAAAAAGAGGATTTTCCTGATTTCGAGATAATGAAAAATGATTTCATTATTTTGCAAGGAATGAAACTTGAACAAATTGAAGAAGAAAACCAAAAATCAATGCAGGCACAAAAACAAGCAATAAAATCTGAGACAAGGTTTTCACGGTTTATATTTCTTGTGATTTCAGTAATATCTATTATTTCTCTGATTTTATACCTTTTCAGTACCTATAAGACTAATAGTATATCACAGAACCACTCCACAAATATGATAGAAGACTTCAATGATTTAACAAAAAGTATTGATTCTTTATGGCAAGACATGAGAAATCAGCATTTTAGAGAAAAAAAAGACTCTATTTCTGTTGATACAACTTTAGCATATGATAGACTTAATGACCGGATAACTATAATAGAAAAAGGGATATCGGATAATCCTCAAAAAACTTTATCTAATATTAGTCTTGAACATAAAATAAATCTTCTACAGTCTCAACTCAATGACTTAAAAGAACTAAATAACGTTAGAAACAATGCTTTAGATGATAAGATATCGCTTATCTCTAATTTAATCATTTCTTTATATGCAGGTGTAGTAATTAGTTTTATTGGATGGTTCTTAAATCAATCAAAAAGAAATAAAGATTGATTTCCTTATTTATTTACTTTAATATTTCTCTCTGAATAATTTCCTTTGCATTGAATCCGAATAAGCCTTTCTTCATTTCGTGAAACTCCGCAATCGGTATTTCATTGTACTATCTATTCTATTGTTTCATAAGTGAAGTAAATCACATCACAGGAATATTCGCTGTATAATTTTTTTCTCTCTTCTTCGAGATTATCAGTCGCGATGTTTACTTTGTGAGTATTACGGACTTCGCCGGTGATGTACTCTACTTTGGTTATTAAGTGTTTCATACGAATAATGATTGTTGAATACGTGATAATACTAAATTTGTAGCCTTGGAACAAAACTCCTTCTTAATCTCAAATCCATAAGCCTTGCGTCCGAGTTGTGCGGCAGCTAATAAAGTAGAACCACTCCCGGCGCATGGGTCAATCACAACATCTCCTTTGTCAGTAAATATTTCTATTAGCCTGCGAAGAAGCGGGACAGGCTTTTGTGTCGGATGGATTTTAGGCGTATCGCTATCGGCAACCCAATCAAAGCAATTGAAAATCATACGTCCATCATTGTTGAATTTAGGAAGTTTGTCACGATAAAGTAATAAACCATACTCACAGTTACCAACTACCTTCATATTTGCTTTCAGTACCTGCGCGGAGAAGTTCTTCCGAAATACAAGATTTATGTAATTGTTAAGCCCATATCTTCTTGCAAGCTCAATATACTTAAACTGCTGCTCAAACTCACAGAACAATATCATACACGGAGATTTCCCTTTAACCTTCGGTTCTTTCACTAACATCTGGCTACAGAAGTGCATAAATTCAGCGGGTCTGAAATCTTTATCTGTATCAAAGAACTCTTTTCCAGCAAGCTCGCTCTCTCCATTCTTGTTATCTCCGTCCTTGTACCATGCAGGATTGCTGGCGTAGGCATTCTTTCCAAGATTATATGGCGGATCGGCAATGATAAGCTGCGCCTTGGGTATTCCATAAACCTTGAAGTTTTGGAAATTATCGTTGAATAATTCTATATTTTTCATTACGCTACCTCTTTTAATTTCTTCAATCTCAATTCTCTTAACTTCTCACACAGCGCTTCGGTATTCTTCCTTGCCTGCGTCACCTCTACTGCATTACCGATGAACTTCTTTTGGTCAGCCTGTGTACCAATCAAAACATAACTTTCTGGAAATCCCATGATACGCTTAAGTTCTGGAATACGGAGCATACGCATTTTTATATCCACTATTCCGTACAATGCCATGAACTCCTTTATCTTTACCGTCATGGGGCTATCGGTCTCATAAATTTCGATAGCGACTTGTCCGGTTTCAGTTGCAACCAGGTAAGGCGGCATCTTATCCATGCGGGCAATTAAAGTGAAGCAAGGATTGTCAACGGAACCGCCAGCGCTATTAAACTGCGGGTTCATCAAATAGTGCCACTTACGGTTTGCAGTGATGGTCTGGGATGGGTCCTCAATACTACTACCAATATTAGAAAAAGCGGTATTCATTATCCAAGGCTTACAACTGATAAGATTATATTTAGGGTTGGCAGTAATGCACCCCAATGGGCGTTGTAATGAAGTTGGCTTACTTTGTCCGTACTGCTGGTCGATAAATCGTGGAGTTATCAAATTCTGCTTTGGTGTAGTAGTAACAGCCGGACACGGCGAATTTATATCAGATACTTGTCCCCCGCCTGAATACTGATTCATGAAGAACGGAGACACAAGTGATAACCTGTCCTTTGTCAATATTGTTGGGCAGGGTTCGTTTATGTCCTTCCCAGCATCATTGAAATTGTACGAACACATAAAACGGCTTTCTATCAGAGAAAAGCGGTCTTTCGTTGTAACGGTTGGTGCAGGTTCATCTACGCAATGATTATGCCCGTTCCCGTAATAAGCCGAAATAAAGGCATGATGGTCTTTGCAAGTGATTGTTCCGGCAGGTTCTTCAACGGAAAGATTCTTACTTTCGGGATGTCCGCTGAACTGTTTAGAAAGAAAGCTCACTTGTACCTTGGCGAACCTGTTTTCAGTAGTCAGTACTCCACAAGGTTCATCGACAGATTTGCAGGTATCTTGCGGTCGGACGGTATTATATCTGGAAAGGAAAGCATCTTTACCACCTGCTACGAACTTAATAAGCCCCGCATAGATACGTTCAAGCGTTTTCTCTGCCAAAGGCTTTTCCCGAAAAATGGTAGTACCTTCATCGGAGAAGTTCAAAACCTCTTTGACTGGACGCCACTTCTCCAACTTGGAGAACATATCCTGCCTACCGCCTTTGCAATGGGTTGGTTCGGGGAATACAATCGGCAGACCTTTCTTAGCAAAGATGCCGAAGAAGCGTTTTCTCGTAGTATAAGCTCCGAAGTCGGCAGCGTTCAGAATCCGGTGTTCAAAGTTGTAGCCGTACTTCTTCACGTTACGCACCCACTTCTGATAGAGCCTGCCTTTATCCATCGAGATAGGCTTTCCGTTTTCATCCATATCACCCCAGCTCATAAATTCTTCTACGTTCTCGATTTGAATGTAGTCAGGGTCTATCACGTCAATGTATCTGAAAAGATGCTCTGCCAATGTACGGCTGTCTGCATCCCTTGGTTGACCGCCTTTGGCTTTACTGAAGTTGGTACACTCAAGCGAAGCATGAAGCATAACCATAGCATCTGGATGCAGTTGCCTGATAAGTTCCACAATAGCATTGATGGGAGAAAGTTCCAATGTTCGGATGTCCTCGATAAAGTGAAGCGCATCTGGGATGTTGGCATCATGGGAAAGAATGGCGTTCTTGTCATGGTTCACACAACAAACAACTTTCGCACATCTATTACCATTCAAGCGGGCCTCTTCCACGCCTTCGGACAAGCCACCGGCACCACAGAACAAGTCTATGACAAACAATTCTATATCGGACAGACCTTCCAGGCTTTCAAGTATTTCTTTTAGTGATTTCATACTTCCACCTCCTTTGCTTTCCAATCAGCAGGCACCTTCGCCCATTTCCTGAATGCACTGTCAAAGCCTTCCAAATCAGAAAACATATCTATCTTTGATTTCTCTGTTCCGACAAGGGTTGCAAACTCTTTGAAATACCTGTCAGCTACTCTCACGAAGTCATTGTGCAGCTTCTTCAAGTCGCCAAGTAAAAGACCGTTATCGGTCATTAAATCACTCGCTTCTTCTACAAGGTTATTGGCTTCGCAGTTCAATAGATGAGCCGCCGAAAGAAGCATGTTCATTCTGTCCATGCTTCCGTTAGCTATGGCAGCATCAATTAATTGTTTATTTGGTTTCATAATCGTGTGTCAAATTTATTTTCTTAGATAATAATTACATATTCGACCGTATCGTTCACAGGCACAGACACGATGCCCTTTTATGGAACAATAGGCAGAGTTCTCACCAAACGACAAGGCGTGCTTGCAACCTGTACAGTGTACGGGTACTACGGGAAGCGTTTCTTTTTTCTTTGCCATGACGGGTGTCAAAATGGATTTTCATCTTCTACGTCAACAACCGTATTCCCTGACAATGGAACAGTATCAAGGTTGTAGAAGCAGGTCGTACAAGCGTTGAATCCACAGATAAGCCGAAGCATTCCTATGTTCCTCCCTTTGGCAATATCTATCATAGCCGTTCCCCTTGTTTCTACATTAGAAAACTCATTTGGATAAGATTTCTTATTCACTTCCGGTCGATAGATAAGCATAACAACATCGGCGGCTTCTGCTATCTGCCCGCTATCTCGAAGTCGGGCTAACGTAGGTACAGGATTAATGTTATCTCTGTTGAGTTGAGACAAGGCTATAATCCAAATATCCAATTCTTTAGCAAGATTCTTTAATCTTCGTGCTACATCTCCCATTTGCTGTTCTTTATTTGCACCTTTCATGTTTACATTCAAGATTTGCAGGTAGTCAACTATCGCCCCATCTATCCCGAATTTTAGCTTCATATACCGGATGGATGAAATGATAGTGTCTATATTCGAGGTGCTTCGGTCATCGAAATATATTCCTTTTCCAGATACTTTTCCTATGCCCTTGTCTATGGCTTGAATCTGTGAATCGGTCAAGCGTGAATACATAATCTGATTGGCAGGAACACCACTTTCCATGGAAAGAATACGAGCTGTTATTTGCTCCTTTTTCATCTCCATTGAATACATGGCTATCTTAGCACCGTAATAAGCCGCATTCCGCATAATAGATACCGCAAAAGAGGTGTTGTGTGTAACGACAAAATCGCTAATCACAAATAATTCACGAGGATGTGAAACTTTTATACATTGACATTCTTCTTTGCCAATATACTCTATTGAGCGGATAACATTATTTATTCTTTTACGCTCTTTTATTCTTTCCTTGCGTCGAGGAAGTGTACAGATATTTTTTTCATTTTCTCCTGCAATAGTTATTCTATAATGACTTTCATATATCTTTTCACCGATTGCACTTTTATGAGAGAACATAGAACACCTATAACCCAAAGAACGGCATAAATAAACTACATCATTTGCTAATCTTTCCGAAACGGTAGAATAGTGAATACCTCCATACTTATCAACTTCGCCATCGGTATCCATTAATCCGTTCAATAGTTCCAATCGTTGTTCATAGCAACAATTTAAGTAGCATTCAGGTATAAATTTATCTTTTGCCAAATGATTCAATAGTCCTAGCCGCCTTAACTCCTCGTAGTAGATGTTAGTCATCTTTTGATTATGCCCGTAAGATATTCGATAAGTAGGGCATTTGTCACTTTCATCTGAACTTTGCTTGACTATCGGCATTTTGCATAGACTACGCATTTTCCCCAAAACGAACTTATCGTCATTACAAAAAGTAGCCCCTCTTGAAAGACACCCATCACCAATCAATACGCCTAAAATATATGGATGAATTATAAAATTCTTCTTCTCTCCAAATTTACCACAAAACATAGGGACGTACATCCTATTGTGAAATGCACTTGTATTCTCTTGCATTTCTTTAATTTGAAGAGTAGTCAAAATACGGTTTCCACTCTTGAAAGTAGATGCACCAACTTCCCACAAATGATCTCCGCTTGAAAAAGCTACACGGCCATCAGTAAAAGTCATTTTATAAATATCCTTCATTCCTTGCGGATAAACGCCAAGGACAATTGATTTCTCTCCATCAATCGAAGCTACTTTGTCTCCTACTTTTATATCTTTGTTTAAGACCCAGCCATTAGGAGTAAGTATCTTTTCATCCATACGAAGTGCCTTACCTTGGCTTGTCTCCCCTGCAATAATTATCAAGTCTGATTTTTGCAATCCGCCTGACTTTGAATCAATTTTTTCAAATCCAGTAGGAATACCCGTTAATTGTCTATTCCCTAAAAGATTATCATTTATCATGCCATATACACTTTCAAGTCCATCGTTAATGGTTGAAATAGTAGTGCTACTTGATTTGAAAAGCGATGCAAGTTCATTACTCACCGAATTAGAGACATCGAGAATATCCTCTGCTTCTGAATAAGAGTTTGATACAAGATACTGTCCTATATCCCAAAATTTACGTCTTATCGCCAGATCGTGCAGCCGTGCTGCATACTGGTATAAATCAAAAGTACAGTTAGAAGCAATTCGCATATACTCCATAAGGTCAAACTTCACCCCATTAGCAATAAGTTTATTCTTGACCGCTACCACATCAGGCCGACTGCCAGACGATGCCACTTGAAGGATAGCTTCGTATATCTGAAGATGGAATGGATTATAGAAAGAATCCTTGGATAATAACTCCCTCACTTCTTCAAGCGCATTGCGTTCAGTGATAATAGTACCTAAGACAATCTTCTCAGAATCTTCATCTCGTAGTTGCACATTAATTTCCATATTCTTTTTTTGCCCAGTTTAATACAGTCCTGTAAAGGTTAGTATATCGTTTACGTAGATCCTTTCGATTCTCTATCTGCTCGATGATGTCAGCAATCTGTTTACCCGTATATTTCTCTTTGAGTTTTAGAAACTCCGCTTCCGTGATTTGGGAAGAGAAGTTTTTAGCATTGCTGCAATAAGGAGCGTTCCGTTTTAGCCAGTCATTGAATTTTAGAAAATCAGGATTTGAAGAAGCGGATGAAGAAGCTTTGGCTTCTTTCTTATCTCCGTTAGGAGATTCTTTCTTATCTTCCTTTTCCTCTTCCTTTTCCTCCGTAGTGTTCACGTCGTTATCACGTAGTGTTGACGTAGTGTTCACATCGTTATCATTTAAAGCCTTACTAATCAATTCTTTTACTATACCCTTACCGATATAAGACTTATCGTATCTCTTATCAAGGACTTGATGACTACGGAATGTGCGGATAAAGTAGTAACTTTCTTCTGCGTGAATAATAGGTACTAACATCCGGGCATCCACTAAGGCATCTATCCACTTTTTTATTTCAGATACTCGTAAATTTTCATCGTAAGGGAATATTTGAGACTTGAGTAATGCAGCATTACCTTTGATAACTCCGAAATCATCAGCAAAATTCCAACAACCAATAAAGAAAAGACGGCATGGAATTGGTAGTTTACCTATCTTTTCATCTTCCCAAAATTCAGGTTTGATTGTTCTTATCCGTGCCATACAAACATTTTATTAGGTAATACAGATTATATTCTCCACTTTGGGGACACTTTGGAATATGCTCAATGTCCTTAATTACTTCTTTTATACTTTTCATATTAGAATCTCACATTAGTTAGTTGTCTACCTTTGGAGTAAACGGCCCATTTGCCATTGCTTCCATCAACAAGCCTTAAATCAGATACTTCACCGAAGCGTTTGATGTTTCCACATAAATCTACAATCCATCCAACCTCTTTCTGGGGATGTGGACGAATAGCCCGACCAACTATCTGATACCACATAGCAAGTGACATCGTAGGACGGGCCATAACAACCGTATCAAGCTCGGGATAATCAAAACCAGTAGTCAGAACTCCGACATTGGCAACGACCGGGATTTCACCAGATTTGAACGCAGCAAGGATTCTTTCACGAGTAGATTTGGGAGTATCACCCGAAACAATAGCGCATCCGGGAATGGACCACGTAAGCTGTTCGGCTTCTTTCAAGAACCGGGTAAATACCAGTATTCCCTTTCGTTTACCTCCAGCTTTTGGATTCATCAGCCTTTGGACGATATGGACGAGATAACTGTAAAAGTCGATTCGTTCATATTCCTTTTGGATTGATTTATCCGTATAGTCGGCACCAGTAGTGTTCACCCGTAAGTTGAGTTCATTCCATCCCGAAGGATTCATCGGATAATAATTCAACTTTGCCAAATATCCCATATCTAAGAGAGTTGATACCTGTACATGGTAAATGACCTCTGAAAAGACATGAGGCTTTGTCCGGGTGATGAATTTCAGCATGGAGCCGAAGTCACGTGAGGAAGACAATCTATAAGGAGTTGCCGTCAAGCCAAGAACCTTGCACTTCACTGCATCAAAAAAATCTTTGTACATTCCCTCTTTGGGGTTAACAAGATGGCATTCGTCCACGATGATGTTCTTGAAGTGGGTGAACAGTTCGGGATGATTCTTCACACTGCCGATGGTGGCGAATGTTATTCGGTTTATTTCCTTTGAATTGAATGAAGCCGAATAGATGCTGCAATCAAGGATGCCGTATGAACAGAGTTTCTTAAAGTTCTGTTCGAGTATTTCCTTGCTTGGCTGAAACACCAAGGTATGTCCATCAAGTCTTGCGGCTATATCCGCTATGATAAGGCTCTTTCCGCTGCCCGTAGGTAACACCATAATGGCATTTGTTTTCTTCGCCTTGTTATTGAAGAAAGAAACGGCAGCATCAGAGGCTTTCTGTTGGTAATCACGTAGTTTGTACATATCTATCTTCTGATTTAATGATAAAAGGGGAATCCTCACTAAGTTTGGACAGAAATGCCCGAATTATATAAGCCTGTTCCTTACTTAATCCAACCGGAGAGAATGAACCATCATCATTCTTGACCATCATGACAAGTGTTCCTGCTTCCAAATCATTCATATCCCTTTCTCCTTTCGTAACTTCTTATTAAGTGCTTTGTAATACTTGATTAGCTGTTCATACTCAAAATCAGACATTTTAGAAGTACCTGCAGCTTTCACTTTCAGCAAGTCAAATTTCTGCTGACCTATCTTAGTTATCAGATTCACCCGATAGCCCTCCAAATGGTCGGCTTTGAAACGATTACACGAGCGGCACTCGGCATGGCAATTATCCTCGTCAAACCGTGTAGCCAAATGTGTTCGGCTGAAATAGTGACCGCAATCGGCTTGCTCAAACGGTTTTATCTGTCCGCATGAAATACAGCGAAAGTAACCGTTCGGCATACAATCACGAAGTCGGATGAAAAGGGAAAACTCCTTATCGAGCTTTGCTTTCAAATCCGGCTTCTTCTTTACTGTTACCCCTGCTTTGTCAAATAGAGGTAAAGGCTTGTCTTTCTTTTTAGCCTTTGTTCTTTTTATGTAGTACATATCTATTTTAATTTTCTGCCACAAAACGGACAATAGTTAATATCAAAGCTATAATATCCAGTTGCACTGCCCCATGTTAACGGCATATCAATATCTACGCATAGAGTTTCACCATCATAACTTAAATAGCACTCATCAGACTTATGGTTAATACCTCCAAGCTGCTTGCAGAAATCACACCCTTCAATTTCTTTTGGGTGTTTGTCTGCCCAAGTAACACCTGCTTTAAAAGCCATCATAGCTATATCGCCAACAGAAGTGCTATTATGTCTTCTGTACCTATTTAGCTCGAATGCTTTATCAAATGCTGATTTCTCAATATCTTCACCTCTATCCATAATCTTACCAAATTAAAAGCCCCGAAGCGTATTCTCCGGGGCACAACCATAATTCACTAACCCTTTGCCATTGATGTGTGGCTCACATTATTCCATCGGGAACACTATCTGTATGCGCATAACAGAAATATCCATTTGCAACTGAATACTTTCATGTTCCCTTTCCAACACAAGTTTGTGCGGCAGTTTGGGAGTCGAACCCAAGCAATTACAACTTGTAATACCTAAAGCACTTCGTACGCTTTCTTTAGGCTCTCTTTACCACAGAGAATACCTCCGCCATGTTTGCCCGTCTTTCCGAGCTGTCAACATCATGAACCGCCATGTAACACAGTCAACTTCCACATGATTTTGTGGTAATCCACCTCGATTGATACCTTTTGGATTTATATGGGTTTCTACCATATTCTCTCAATCTACTACTTTCTTTCATATATCGGTCGCTCCCATAACGACCTCAAATTTCCGAAAGTGATGCGTTCATTGATACAAGATTGCTCCTATACAGAATATTCACTACGTCTGTATAGGAATAACTCAATCCAAATAAGCCATAGAAAACTCTTTCGGGATGAACCGCCCGACAGGGATAGGTTTGGCTGATTCGATAGCCGCATGAATTTCTCTCTTATTAAACTCATGCCCTTTCTCTTTGGCTTGCTTCTCGCATTCCTCCTCTTTATTTTTGAGGTAATGAGTAATAAGCATCATCGCCCTATCAACATTGAAGGTGTTCACGACAAAGGTTTGAACCCTTTCTTCTTCATCAAAGGTGATTTTCGTTTCAATTTGGTAGAACTTCTTTTCATCCGGCTTAGATTCTTCATCCTCACTTTCTTCATCCATTTTGTCAACGTATTCCTTCATCGTTATGTCGTCTTTGAGATAAGCCACAGACGCATCATCCACTTTGCGCTCTTTCAGATTATCAGTAAGAATCACGCAGGAATCAAATTCTTTAGCCATCGTAAGGGTAAAACCAGACTGATAATTCAGTTCAATGTAGTCTTTCAAGATAAGGCAGACGTTTTCCAGCCCGGTGGCATAAAGCAGGAACTTGTACTTCTTATCGCCTATCTGCGCTTGTGCAAGATAAGGATATAAATAATTATTCTCGTTCTCAAATGCCAAGCGTTTTTGGCTACTGACTTCCACCTCTTTGATACCGTCAGCTTCCATGCTGAAACGAATTTTTGCCAATAAGTCTTGGTCTATCAAAGTACCACGCTCGAAAAGAACCTCATTCCGTTCAATGTTTACTATTTCTCCGATGTCTTCATCAATGAAAGATTCCTCCCATGTTTTGAGTACACGTTTTGCAAGGTACATGTTGAGCATCTTCTTTGGGTCGGATGTCACGTACCGTTTTTCTGTTTTTCTTGTTTCTATCATAACTATATAAATTCTTTGTTACGTTCAATCTCCTGCTGTGCGTAAATCAGCATTTGATGTTCATTGGCGGCAGGCAGATAAATACCAGCCTGTGCCGCACTCCAATTACGGAAGCGGTCAATACTCAAAGTCATTTCGCCCGTTGTCAGCTCGGCAGAGCTGCGCAGGTAGGTTACTTCTTTACCTTTCTTGTTGACCGTCTTACGCTCAAATAAATCACGGTTGCAAGTCCGCTTGTAGAAATCAATTTTAGCTTCGTCCAGACTGCAACCGTATTCGCTACCGAAGTACCCTAAAAGCAGATGCAGGTAAGAGTTTTGGGCAAGCGTTCGGTTGGGCAGTTTCTTTTTTACTTCCACCACCGCACGCTCCTTGAACAGCTTGTTTACATACTCCTTGAACTTGGGCACTTGGTATTCATTCTTCAAGTCGAAAATCATACACTAAAAAGGCAAATCGTCCTTTGCATTACCATTCGCATCAACCGGTGGTGGGAAGTTTTGCGGTTGCTGATAAGTTGGCTGTGGTGTGGGCTGCTGAACAGGCTGTTGTACAGGTGGAGCTTGGGCGGATTGCGATACACCGCCACGCGCTTCTATTTTATAACACCGGATGGACACCATGCGTTTAAGTTCCCCATCCTGATTCGTCCATGAACGCCCCTGTAAGACAAATGATACAGTAACAACATCACCCTGATTAAAGCGATCAAGTTCTGCACATTTATCACCCGAAAACTCTAAGGGAATAATGTTTTCATACTCGCTACGCTCACCCGTATAAGGGTCGTAAGTAGTAGCATCTAAAATAAATTCCCGTTTGGTAAATGGAGAACCACCGTTCTTGGACGGAATTTGGACGATCTGACCGATTTCGGTTATCCGTCCGGTTATTTGATTTGCCATAATCTAATATTACTGGTTCTTTTTATTACATATTGCAATCTCCACACATATCCACAAGGGAATCAAATTCTTCTCGTGAGTATTCAAATCCATTGATTACGATTACCTCGTTACCATTTTGGCCCCAATAAACTCCATCATTCATTTCCAAAGATTTTAGTGTCAGTTATCAATTTTCTGTTTTCTTCCAAGAACCGGATAAACTCTTCACAATGGTTAGTGAGGATTGGTATGTCACGCTCTGGGTTGAAAACGTACGTCTCTGTATAGGTATCTACCACATAACCGCCTTTGTTAAACTCTACGATGTTATACTCAAAAGTCCGTACATCCGATCCGTTCTGCATAAGTGCGTAAGGATATACCAGGTGTTGGTGGTGGTCTTTGAACTTTCCTACGGTGTAGCTACCGGTAGTTTTGATGTCATGAACGCTCGTAGGCATCAATTCATCAATCAGACCGTAAACCAAAACATTACCATAGACTGTTGGTAAAATCGCTTCCACCCTCTGCTGGGTTAATGCGCCTTTGAAATAATCAGCAAATTCTCGGCAAAGAGAAATGGGAAAAACAAATGTGCGGTCATTGTAAACAACCGTATAGCAAGTATTATCCTTGTTTCGCTCTACATCCATACCGTTCGGCTTGCGATTTTCTATAAGAGCGTCCACCAACTCATTAAAGGCTGTGCCCTTGTCGGCCGCTTCACTGTCGAAAGGTTTACGATTGATACAGTTTATCAGTTCTTGAAACTGTTGCTCGTGAAACTCTTCGGGGGTATGGGGAGGATTTTCACTCCATCCCCAATACTTATCCCAAATCACATCACTATTCAGATACCCCCAAAAGGCGTCTAAAAGTGTTGCATATATGCGGTAATTAGGCTGCTGCATCTGAATAAGTTTTAGTTTCTTTATCAAAGACCAGCCCCAAAGCCTTCACCTTTGAAGCAAACAAGCTTCTCGCCATCATTAAAGAACTACCAACGTGTTCAAATTCATTGATGTGAGAAGCAAATTCATTAGCAGAATTGGCATCGGTGATAAATTCAATACTCTCTTTGATTTCTTCTATCACCTTATCGTATTTCTCTTGTGCTTCTTTCTTGGCGGCAAGCATACCCAAATACGAATTGATTATTCTGGTAGTGATAAAGTCGTTTTTGGCAGTCGGATTGCCATTCTTGTCAAGGATGGTAGGAACCTCCATCACTGAAGGAAGATTGCAAGTGTTCTTACCGTCATTTCTTGAAGTAGGATCAAAAGTTATAGTGCGTCTCTGTATGCCTCTCTCGCTCTTCATTTCGAGATAACCGAGCAAATCCAGTTCAGTAACGATGGAGTTGTAGGACTTCTCACGCAAAGCAGGAATAAATACTGTATCATCACCTTCTTTTCTCGTATCACGGTGAGCGACAAAAATAATATGCTTATTCAGACTTGAGAGTGTTCTTGCCATCCATGAAAACTCAGCATTAATACCACTCCAATCCCTGATAGACGGTTGCCGGCTGCCACATTTATAAGTAATAATGAAATCCATCATCTTACCAATGGTATCTACTACCATTGTCTGATAAGCCGATAAATCTTCTTGCAAAACCTGTTGAACATCATTCCATGAAGTGACCTGTACGGTATCTATGTTTTCCAGATGCGCCATATTCATACGTTTAACACCATTATCAAAGTCTAATAACAAAGGCTTCGGAGCACTCAATGCTACTGTACTCTTTCCCATACCTGCTTGACCGTAAATCATCATCTTTACGGTGGTGGGGATTACTAATTCATTCGATTTCTTAATTAAGGACATAATCATAAAATTTAAAGGGTTATTTACTAATTTCTTTCATTTCAGCTTTCGCCAGTGGAGACAACGTTTTCATATAATTACACTTGAAAGCTGCCGCATCCAGTTCAACTACATTGTATCGAACACCTGAGCGCACCTTTCCATCGGCATCCTTGTACCTCTTTACAATGCCTTCTTTGACCCATTTTGCAACATTCCCCTTTCCATAAGAAATGTGAGCTTGATTTTGGGTTATAAATTTGGGCTCTTTGAACGAATCAATGCGTTCTTCCTTTCTACCTAATCCCTTAGCGTAGTCCACCAGTTTAAATAAAACTTCCTCCGGCATCTGTATTATCATAAGACCTCCTTATTCTTTCTGTTCGTTCCACTCTCGTTCTTCTTCCTTTTCTCATATCGCCTTGTTCGTGATAAAGCGAAAAAGAAAACACACATAATAGACAGCAGGCAACCACCATACGGCCAATGGGTGAAAAGTTCATCGTTAAATTTATACCCGATATTCTCTCAAACACAAGCGTTGCAAGCTCTCTCCCGTTCCTTAATTGAAGAACCTCAAATGCTTTTTGTAGTTGGTTGTTTATCGTGCTAACCGCCCGGCATTTGAGATCAGCAATTTCTTTCTTTTCATACCCTTGTGCGTACATCCGTGCTGTAATCTCGCATTCGGGTGTTAGTTCAGTTAATACTCTTTCCATAATCGTGTAAATTAGACCACTACTTAGTCATGTTATTGACGATATACATAGAATTGGTGTACTTATTCTTCGAAATGGTATATACATTCTTACCACCCAGAGCTACAACACCTTTTTCTCTCAATTCCTTGTTTATCTCATGGGCCTCTTGCCTGTAGCCAGTTACCTCAACTTCTGATAGTGGGATAATCTTCTGTTTTCCCGGCTTTACTTTTAAAATCGTTTCTCTGATTGTTGCCATAAAACTTATTGTTTAATTAATGATTTGTGGATGGTAGAGGAGTCGAACCTCTCTCAATCGTGACAATTGGTTGCGCAACACGAAGCTCTAACCGATAAGCTAACCATCCGGAATAAGAAAGGTGTACTATTCTCACGAACGGCACACCCAGTACAAACACAAAATAAAACACGACAAACAAAACATCTAAACGTCTGCCTGTACGGTATTTCCTTGCTATCGGCCGGATAGTAGGTCGCTAAGCATACAGAGTTCAAGCTCAAAGACTACCAGCCCTCAGACGTTTAATTTGTTCTTAATTCCCTGAATGCAAGTATCACAAACGAAACGCATCCAATAAAAATGATACTCATTATTGTAATAGAGAATGTTTTCATAGGACTGTAAGTAGTAATAGCCCCGTATAGCATACCGATAGCACATATTGTCACCAGTATAGCTAAGATAAATTGAATTAGTTTCATAATTATGTGTATTAGTTAGTGCCTGTACCCCCATTGAAGAAAAGCTGTTATGCTTGGTAGAACTCATATTTCAAGTTCAGTACAGGCTATATGGTCGAAAACAGTACGGACGCCCAACCCGTTTTCTTACTGCTCTGGGACGATTCTTTGCGGTGTTTTCTATTAATTGTTATACATTGTACAGCTCGCAAGCTCCAACTTGCTTATGTACGTTCGTTATCTTTAGTCAACCTTGTACAGCTTATAGTATTACACCGTAAAGGTTTTCACAATCTTGTCAAAGAGCTTAATCAATAGCGCCCTACCCGATTCTCGCTATCGGTTGCCGTTCAATCCGTCAGTAGGGCTGTCGTGCGTTGCATAACCGTGTATTATGCGTATCGGCTCAAAGCTTGAACCTCACAAAGAGCATCGTAATCCATACCGCTATCTTCGCCTGAGTCAGAACCTAAAAGAATAGTTTCATAAGTCTCAATCTCTTCTTTTATCACCTCAATAATATCAGCCTTACAATCTACGTTGTAAACTCTACAAGCAGTTTCTTCGTCCATGCCCTCAACTGCTACCAAGTCCCTGCGAAGAGCATTTAAACCTTGTTCTAATTCATAAGTAGTCATAATCGTAAGTATTAAGCAATTGATAATAAATTAGCTTTTTTATAGCACCTGAACTCGCCACGCTCTGTATCATAATAAGTCTGGACGGTATCATTCTTCGCTCTCTTGTCATTGCCTGTTATGGCGGGCATCAACTTTTCATTGAGTGTACCATACGCCTCTCTTACAGAACCGTCTACTTTTTTGAAATAAAACTTGACGATCTTCTTTTTCATCTCAGCTTTCAATTTCATGTTTACCCAAGCAGACCTTAGAGCTTCAGACATTGAAAAGCCATTCTTTCTTACGAACTGCCAAGCCAATGACATTACTTCGTGTAAAAATTCTCTTGTTTTCATAATCGTGCGTTTTTAATATGTTTATACTATTGCTTATAAGAAGCAAAATTCGTTTCTTTGCAAAAGTGATTAGGTTATCACTGTTTGATGATGCAAATATACTATCTTTTTAGATACCAACAAGCATATAGGTATCTTTTTAGATAATACAAAACATTATTTAACTATTAGAGTAGTTTATACCTTATTATAATATAAAGCTATGGAATGGAACAGAAGAAAGTTAGAATCCTCAATAGCTGTTTTAGAGAGGTTGAGAGAGGATAAAACGATATACGATACAGAAGGAATAAAAATCGCCGGTGCATATTGGGAACCGATTAAGAGAGAAATAAAGGAACGATGTGCGTCCAATTTATCAAGAGGTGGAGTTGGAAAAAATGGTGAAAAGTATGACGGGTGCATTCAAATACTGTTTCCTAACCAGATAGAACCTCTACTCGCAGAGTGCAAGGATAGGCTGGATGTGATAAAAAGAGAGGAATATGATAGAGAATTAGATAACAAGAGTAAACACGCTGCTATTAAAGCTAATAAGATAGCAAAATGTGCCATTATAATATCCGTATTAGCTGCAACAGGATTGCCGCAATACTTATTGAAATGGCTATATAAGATACTCTTAGAGCTTGTTTGCTTATTAAATAATTGAGTTTTGCTCTATTTTCGTTGAGTATTTCATTAATTATTTTTCTGTCGTTTTCAGGGTCTGTTAATTCAAGCCCGCCATCTTCTGTTTCTCGTATCATAATAATAAAATAAAGCGACTAGCTCCAAAGTTGCGGTTTGAGGTTTAGTCGCCTATATGGTTCCTTACGGGAACAGTTAAACTTATTAGTCGAAATCATCCGCAACTTGATTTTAATGCGAAGATAGTATCTTTTTAGATATTATCAAATAAAAATAGTATAGTTTATGGGAAATTCTGTAAAAGAGAGATTTTATGAGGTTATGGAAATCCTAAATTTGACCGATTATAGAGTTTATACGGACATAGAAGGAGTTACCAAAAATATGATGGTGAAATTAAGAAATGGGGAAACAAGTGAGGTATCCACAAAAATACTTATGCCATTTCTTAATACATACAAGAATGTAAATGCCAATTACATCCTTACAGGAAGAGGGAATGCTATTATTGAAGATGAAGATATAGATGGGGTTAGCCTTAATACGCCTACAACTTCAACTATCACATCTATTCCAATCACAGATAAAGATATTAAAATACTCGATATACGCGTATCTGCTGGTCATGGAATTGGTTTTGATGGAGACGAAAATAAAATATTAGGCTACGTTAATATACCAAATTTCTCTGGATGCTATGGAGTGACTGTGTATGGAGATTCGATGTATGACAAATACAGTTCTGGGGATATTGTATTTGTTAGAGAGATAAAAGATAAGAGAGAAATTGAAGGGGGGCAGTCTTATGTAGTAATTACAAATGAAGATCGGTATTTAAAAATGATCTATATTGAAGATGGAAAATTGAAGTTGGTTTCATATAACAATGCCATCAACCCTGATGGCAGAAGAAAGTATCCTGATATGCTGATAGAAGGGGAGCAAATTAAATTTTTGTATAAAGTTGTAGGAAGGTTAGAAAGAACACAAATATAATTCTAAATCTATCTAATATTATGGCATTTTTTGATTTTCTAAAACAGAAAGAATTTGCAGAAATAACCTGCTTGAAAAAAGATTTGGAAATCTCGGTAAATAAAGAGCAAGAACTCAATCAAAAGATTGAGGAGCTTAAAAAAGAGTGTGAATCTCTTTCCAAATTCAAAGAGATAGCAAATTTAGATAACAAGAAAGATGAAATATTATCTAAAATCAGACTTGAAGAAGAACATGCTGAAAAAGCAAGAGAGAACCATCAATCAGAAATAGCTCAACTAAAATCAGAAATTGATAAGCTGTCCGAAGAAATACAAAGTAAAAAAGGAGAAATTGTAGAACTTGACGAAACAATACTTCTCCAAGAATTTGGTATGTATTCTCCGATTTACGATTTCGCCAACTCTGAAATGTACAAAGACAGGTTAGACGCTGTTAGGACGGAACAAAAGAATATGATTTTGTATAAAACAGCAGCAACATGTTCAGAGACCTGGACTGTAAACGGAAGCGAAGCTCAAGGCAGAGTTATGACAAATCAAAATATAAAGCAAATACTTAGATGTTTTAATGATGAATGTGATATGCTAATAAGCAAAGTCAAATTCAATAATATTGCAGCATTCATTGAAAAGATGCGAAAATCCTATGAGGCATTAAATAAAATGAATTCAAAGAATGCTGTTTCTATTTCATACGAATATTTGTCTTTAAAAATAGATGAGTTACAATTAGCTTATGAATATGCACAAAAGAAGCAAGAAGAAAAAGAAGAGCAAAAGCGAATCCGAGAACAAATGCGTGAAGAGGCTAAACTTCAAAAAGAAATAGAAGAAGCAAGAAAAGATATTGAAAAAGAACAGAGACACTATACTAATGCTCTTTTGAAATTAGATAAGCAACTTGAATCTTGTGATGAGATTGAAAAAGAAGTGCTTTTAGAGAAGAGACAAGAAATAGAATCTCACCTTACAGAACTTGACGTTGCAATTAAGGATATTGATTACCGAGAGGCTAACAAGAAAGCCGGATATGTGTATATTATATCTAACATTGGCTCATTTGGTGAGAATGTGTATAAAATAGGCATGACTCGAAGGCTTGACCCTATGGAAAGAGTGGATGAATTAGGTGATGCTTCTGTACCTTTCAAATTCGATGTTCATGCTATGATTTTCTCTGACGACGCTCCCAAATTGGAAGCTGCCTTACATCGAGCTTTTGAAAATAAAAAAGTCAATATGATTAATAGTAGAAGAGAGTTTTTTAAAGTTACGCTGAATGAAATCGAAGAAGTTGTTAAAAAGAATTACGATAAGACTGTGGAATTTGAAAGAATTCCACAAGCAGACCAATACAGAGAATCTATAAAAATATTGGAAAGTATAAATGCAAATTAAAGAACAAAATAAATATTAAAGCACAATGAAAAAGATTTTATTTTTAATGGTGGCTGCACTGGCAATAGTTGGATGTAATAGCAACAAAAAGAGTGTGGATATTCCCATTAATTCCATAGTGGATAAATACACTGATGAGCAAGCTATAAAAGCATTTAAAGACTTGAAATGGGGGATGAATCTTGATGAGATGATTAATTTGGGGTATATCTCCGTGGAAGACACTTCTAAATGGGTTATTCCATTAAAATACAAGCAAATAGGAAACGTGGAATTTGACGATGTGTCAATTATGACACATGATAACAGGCTTTTTGCTGTAGTCTTTCATGAATATGTGGAGGGGTATAGTAGTTCAGTACGTAAATTGTATGAAGTTAAGAACTTGTTTAATGCTCAATATGGTAGCCCTGAGTTTGAAAATACAGTAAGTGAGGATAGTTTAAAAGTGGATGTTAGCGAGGTTCTGTATTTATGGAATATAAAACATAAAAGAATCAAGGGAACCATAGAGAAAAGTTCTAATGATATGTTTTTCGTAGATGTAGTAATAGAAGATACAATCACGAGACATCTTCATGACTCGATAGCGATTGCGTATCAATCAAAAGATTTATAGAGTTTATTATTAACATTTCAATTCTACCTTAAAAACAGCATTTGTATAGTAGATTGTGTTTTAAGAAATTCAGAAAACGAACATATCAAACTGATAGTCAACGCAATACTTTATCCGTTACACGGGACTTCGTAATGTATAGGGTATTAATGTGTCTATCTGCAAAATAGCTTATGAAATTCAATCAATGCACCTGGATTTAGATAATCCTGATTTATTCAACGAATTAAAGAACAAACTAAACACCTAAGATTATGAAAAGAGGAATAATACTATTTTTTTCTTTCTTATTTTCTTGCCTGTTAAATGCCCAACTTTCCATTCAGCAAGATACCATAAGATATGTTATGGCAAATCTAAATTTAAGAGAGGCCCCCAATACGACCTCCGCTATCATCACTCAAATACCTAAAGGCACCCGAGTTACCGTAGATGAAGATTGTGAATGCAAATGGATTCCAGTAAATTATAATGGCCATATAGGATATGTTTCTACAAAATATCTTTCAAAGAATAAAATTGACCATACTCCTATACGTAATAGCTCCATTAAATATTATACAAATTCAAATGGAGAAAGAGTGCAATCCCCGACCTATTATAATTCTGCACCTCCAGGGGCAACGGCCTTATGTAGAGACGGAACATATAGCTTTAGCAAAAGCCGTAGGGGCACATGCTCACATCATGGTGGAGTTGCAAAATGGCTAAAATAACAAATTAAATAACTAAAATTATGATTGACTTTTTAACTATCGTACTTCTTATATTCGGAGTACTACAAATTATCCTCTTTTTTAAAGTGTGGGGAATGACGAATGACGTAAACAACATTAAGCAAAAGCTGGAAACCAAGCCGGAAGATTTGCTAATTACCGAAGCTCAAACAAAAGCCCTGAACGGAAATAAAATGGAAGCTTTTGAGTTATATCAAAAGGCGTTCTACAAAAGTGTGATAGAACTCTTCAATAAGACTATCAAAGAATATGGGGACGAAGATAATTTAGATTATAAAGAAAGAAATGAATATTACCGCTCAGAGTACAATAAAGTAGTTAAATACTTTTCAAAAAGGACAAAAAAATTAGACATGGAATTACATTCTGAGAAATTAGATTCATACGATAAGGTATATTCTATTATATGTAAATCATAATAT
>PPYE01413671.1_pt1 | contig 20870 bp, 18 predicted proteins | sample 1559881 | NCBI WGS metagenome assembly PPYE01 (sample SAMN08240022, study PRJNA423297) | Human gut metagenome, whole genome shotgun sequencing project.
AAAGTATCTTGTTCAGACGGTTTGTGATAAATGAAATCTACGCCACCAAGAAAGAGAACTCAATAACATTGTTTGTATCCTGTGGCAGAGGAAGCAACCTATGGTATAGTTGAGGTTCATCCCATCAGTCACTTGTTCCCGATGCTCGGATGCAAAGGTAGCGCATGGCTCTGATGGCAGCGGCAAGGTCGGGCGGCAAAGCCGTTTCGGGCATAATCTTCCTCCTGTGGAGCGTATTCAGCCCGAAAACCTTGCCCCTGCCTGCCATACGCTTGAAAGGCATCCGGGAACGGAAACAAGCGACTGACGGAAAATCAGAAGATAGGAAAAAAGGAACGACTTACAGACGAAGCAGGATTTTGACGCTTCATCCGTAAGCCGTTCCTTTTTCTTTTTGCCGAAAGTCCGTTGCTGGCGCAATCATAGGACAGACGGCAAACTGTGCTCCTTCAAGAAAATCACGTGCCTGTCAGCCGATAAGCGGAGCGGTAGCCGTCATTTAGCATCTTCTCTATATCGGATTCACGATAGAGGATTTTTCCGCCCAACTGGATATAGGCTATCCGTCCCTCGTTGCGGTAGTCCTGAAGTGTCCGGCGGCTCACTTTCAACCGTGCCGATACTTCCTTGTCTGTGAAGAAACGTTCGCCGCCCAGTGTCGGGCGATAGTTGGCGGTCAGATGCTCGAAGCCGTCCAGCAGACGGTCAAGGCTGCCCATGAAGTGGATTATCCACTCGCTGTCCTTGTTAATCAGTTCATTCATGTTACTTTGGATTTAGTGGGTATTGTTAGTTTACTTCGTTCATTTCATCAAGTTTATATCGTCCTTCCTTTGAACTTTGCTTCTTTTCGCCTGTCCTCCACAACAGAGATGATACGCTGCACGTCTTCGGGACGGTAGTACGTCTTGTGGTTTATCTGCGAGTAGGCCAGCGTGCCGTTGTCCCGCAGGGTCTGCAACGTGCGCGGACTGATGTTGAGCATCCGGCACACGTCCTGATTGTCCATCCACTCGCCCATTATCTTCTCTCCGTGCCGCTGGCAGATGGCATCCATGCGACGGACGAAACGGTCGAACTTGGCGACCATCGCTTCAAAAGTCTTTCTTTCAATAGATACGATTTCCATATACTTCATTTTTGTTGTTATTGCTTCTTTTCGCTGCAAAGAAAAGGGTAAACCTTTACAAAACAATGGATTTTCCAGAACTGGCAGCTTGTGGCACAACGATGTAGCGGTTGTCTCCGGTAATAATGGTTGTATAGCCATAATATACACTCACCCCACTGATTGCCGTATCCATACTATAATGGATAGGAAAGGACTACCATTGCCGTATTCTTTGCAAGGCGAAACAAACCATTCGCAGGGTTGGAAATAAGCCCTTATTTCTATTTCGCATCATACTCCGTCTGATCCAAAAAATCCGGAAAATCGGTGAAGTCTGCGCCACCGTTTCCATCACCATAAAGCAAAACCTCACAAAATTGTCTGAGAGAATCCAAGTTGTTGACTGACTGTACTAAAACGTCTTACTTTGCTTGCAACAATCGGTCGAGGTACTGACCAAGACCACAGTAATAACTTAATCAACCTGTTTTATGACAATGAAAAGAGAACCAAGTATCAGTGAGCAGCAGGCTCGTGAAATCGTGGAAAGAATGGGACGCAGGGAGTCCCGCAGTGAGAAGTCTATGGACGACTTCTACAGGAACATCGGTCTGGATCCGGAACAGCTGGCACAACCCGGCAAGACCGTCATGAAAAAAGCGGAAACAGCGACGGTGGATGAACCGTCAGGCGAAACACCTGAAGATATGGTAGTGCCGCAGAAGCGTGTCAGCAGCAAGCAACGCAGGCTGTCGCTGGACGAGTACCGTACCGCTTACCTGCAAGTTCCTAAGATAACCGACCGCAAGCCTGTGTTCGTCAGCGGTGAGGTGCGTGACCGGCTGGATGGGATTGTCCGCCATCTCGGTGGGCGTGGCATGAGCGCATCGGGACTTATTGAGAATCTCGCCCGCCTGCACCTTGAAGCCTACCGGGAGGACATCGAGCAGTGGCGCAAACTCTGAGTGGATTACGGTAAAACCGGTCAAGTCAGTGGATACACTCCATCGGCTTGACCGATATTCCAAATGAGTTATTATACTCACAAACCAATCCGACAGGCGGAGGATTCTTGTGTCTTCAAAGACACAGCAAGATATATTTTCAGTTACTCCGGTTGATTCCGGTAACTGAAAATCCTTGCACTACCGTGGGCAGAATTATCCTCCGCAGTCGGATAATTTCCAAGTTTTTTAATCAGAGATTAGACCATGTATGAACCATTAAATAGAAAGGACAAGACAATGAAAAAGACCAGTAAGTACGGGAGAAATCCCAAGTTGAATCCGAAGACGCACTGCGTAATGGTGCGCTTCGACGATATGGAATGGAACAGATTCCTTACGATGTACGAGGAATCACAGATGTACGCAAAAGCCGTTTTCCTCAAAACGCATTTCTTCGGGCAGAAGTTCAAGGTGCTGAAGGTGGACAAGGCGATGTTGGAATATTGCACCAAGTTGTCCGACTTTCACGCCCAGTTCCGTGGCATCGGCACGAACTACAACCAAGTAGTAAAGGAATTACGCTGCCATTTTTCGGAGAAAAAGGCGATGGCATTGCTCTACAAGTTGGAGAAACATACCATTGACCTTGTGAAACTGAGCCGGGAGATTATGGAACTTTCACGGGAGATGTATGCCAAGTGGGAACAACGGAAGGAATAAATTCGAAGAAGACACTTTAGGCCTCACCTGTCTATCCACTCTTTCAGCCGTTGAGCCTTCTCCTTACTGACTGTGATTCTTGTGTCAGGATACCCCTTCAAGCGGACAATAAGTTTGCCGCCGAAATAATTGCCAAGAAACAATACGTGTTCCACGTTGATGATGTACTGGCGGTTGGCACGGAAAAAATAGTCCGGGTTGAGTTGCTGTTCAAGTTCGTCCATTGACACATTGACGGCTTCGGAAGTTCCGTTATTGAGGCGGAGGTAAACGGTTTTATTCTCCAATTCAATGTGGTTGATGTCTGAGACACGAACTGTCTTATAGCCGTCACGATAGGGCAATAGGAAGCGTTCCCTATAGCGGAATTGGTTCTTCTGTAAGGCATCGAAAAGCTGCCGAAGGTTCTCGTCGGCATAATTCCTGCCTGTTTTGATGGCTTTGTCTATGGCTGCTTCAAGCTCATCGGCATCCACTGGCTTCAGGAGATAGTCGAAACTATTGAACTTGAAAGCCTGTACCGCATATTCATCGTATGCGGTGGTGAATATGATGGGGACGGTTGCCGGGGCGTATTTCAGAGCCTCGAAACTCAGGCCGTCGGTAAGGCGGATATCCGCAAGGATAAGGTCTGCCGCCTTGCCTGATTGGAAAAACTCGACCGTCTCTTTTATGCTTGCCAGTGGACCTTCGATTGTGAACGTTGTGTCAATACCGTTCAGCAGTCTTATGAGGCGCATGGCGTTACGCTGCTCGTCTTCAAGAACCAGTATCTTCATGTGTCATGATGTTTTTAATGATAGGTAAACTCACCGAATAGAAGTTTTCGGTATTCTCTATCTTAACCTTTTTGTCACAGAGCAAGGCGTACCGCTCCATGATATTTTTATGTCCCAAACCCGTTGATTCCATTCGCGACAGCAAAGGAGATTTAAGATTATGCACAGTAATGTAGTTCTCCGATGATGTAATAGAAATAAACAGCGGATGCTCCATTGAGAAGCCGTTGTGCTTTATTGCGTTCTCCACAAGAAGCTGCAACACGGCAGGAGGCAGAAATCCCTTACATTCCTTGACCTCCGGACTGATTTTCGCAATGACACCTCCGCCGTGACGTACTTTCATCAGAAACAGGTACGAATCCAGAAACCTTATTTCGTCTGCAACGGGTATCAGGTCCCGGTCTAAATTTACAATAATGTACCGGTACACTTTCGACAGGTTGTTCAGGAACTTCCCGGCAAGCCCCGCATCTTCCTCAATCAGCTCCAGCAGGTTGTTGAAGTTGTTGAACATGAAATGCGGGTTGATTTGCAGTTTCAGGGAGTTGAGTTGTGACTGCAAGGCGATTTCCTTTTCCTTCATCAGTGCCATTTCAAGCGCCTGCTTCTCGTCGCGTGCCTTGATGTAGGATTGCAAGTAGAAAGTATTGGCATAGACACTTGACAGGAAGGTGGCTATCATGGCAAAAGTATATGCACCTTTCATGTTGAGAAGTTCGTCAAGAACACTATTCCCTGTTCCGCTCCAAAGAAAATTAAAAAGTGAGATCATACCGAAAGCCACCAGATTGTTGATATAATCTATCAGTGCCATTTCCGGCAACTGACGGGCGGTCTCGTAATCAAGAACCAACCAAATGATGATATATAATAGATAGGAGACGGCTGAGAACAGAAGACCGTTCTTCCAGTTAATCTTTTTCCCTTTATCCATACCTCATGCAAAGTTACTTCATATTCCACAAAGATAATACTTTACTCCTCATTTGACTGGATAAGATAGGCTGAAACAGATAAAACCGTATTTGAAATGGATAAAATGAGTATCGAAACGAACGGTAATTTCTCTTAGAGATACACAACTATGGTTTATTAGGACCTACGTTAGCCAATATTTCGGAAGCCGCTTTCGTCGTTTCGGAAGTAGTTTTCTCCGTTTCGATGGTATGCCGATTGTCTGCACAATGGGCACAAAATATCTTTGCACCCAAAATTTGCGATAAGTATGATTATTGAAACAGAACATCTCATCATCAGAGACTTCCAGAAAAAGGATGCCGCAGGTTTATTGGAATACCTTTCCCATCCGCGTGTCAATTGTTTTGTCGGCGACCGCCTGTGTTCCGTGGAATCGGCACTGGCTTATATATCCAATTCGCCTAAGGATATGCTACGCTATGCCGTGTGTTTGAAGGAAGACGATTCCATTATCGGTGATGTTTTCGCCTTGCGCGAATATACCGACACATTTAGTGTAGGCTGGCACTTCAACCAACGCTTTGAAGGCAAGGGATTGGCATACGAAGCGGCAACAGGACTGCTGGATTATCTTTTCCATAACATCGGCGCACGGCGTATCTATGGATTTGTAGAAGACGATAATCGGCGGTCAAAAAGATTGTGTGAACGTCTCGGAATGAGACATGAAGGATGTATGAAGGAATTTATCTCGTTTGTATGCCATCCCGACGGCGCACCACGCTATGAGGACACCTGCATCTATGCGATACTAAATAAAGAATGGAAAAGTAACAGACAAAGATGATGAATAGACGAACATGGATTGCCGGCATCACGGCAACAACCCTGCTGGCTGCTTCATTGACAGCCTGCAAACAGGAACAGCAAGGAGAGGAAACGGGACAGGCACTGCCCGTCATGGTGGTTTCTTCCCAACCCATTGAATTTGAAGAAATCTATTCCGCTTCGATTCGCGGACGGCAGGATGTGGACATCATACCTCAAGTATCGGGTCGCATCATCCGCCTGTGCGTGAAAGAGGGAGAGCAAGTAGCGACAGGGCAAGTGCTGGCTGTCATAGACCAAGCGCCCTATCAGGCTGCGCTACGCATCGCAATCGCCAATGTCAGCGCGGCACGGGCAAAAGTGGAAACAGCGCGTATCGAGCTGAACGGCAAACAGTCGCTGTTCGATGAGAAAGTCATATCCGATTACGAACTGTCTGTTGCCCGAAACCAATTAGTAGTGGCACAGGCAGAACTGGAACAAGCGAAAGCTCAGGAAGCAAATGCCCGGAACGATTTGTCATACACCGAAATCAAGAGTCCGAGCAACGGGGTTATAGGCACGCTGCCTTACCGCATCGGCGCACTCGTCGGTCCGACCATCGAACAACCGTTTACAGTGGTGTCGGACAATTCGGAGATGTATGCCTATTTCTCCATTTCGGAAAACAAACTTAGACAGTTCGAGGCCCGATATGGTTCGATTGACAGAATTATAAGCGAAATGCCTCCGATTAGCCTCCAACTTAACAATGGCTTCGTCTATGGGAAACAAGGGAAAATAGAGACCATCAGCGGAATAGTCAATCCCACGACCGGTGCCGTACAGATAAAGGCCCTGTTTCCCAACGTCAACAGGCACCTGTTGAGCGGAACCATCGGCAACGTCATCCTGCAAGTGCTGAATACAGATGCCATCCTGATTCCCATGACCGCCACCGTGGAACTACAGGACAAGATTATCGCCTACCGCCTTAAGAACGGAAAGGCCGAAGCCGCCTACCTGACCGTGGACCGCCTGAACGACGGCAACCACTTCGTTGTAGAGCAGGGCTTGTCCGTCGGCGACACCCTCATCACCGAAGGTGTGGGGCAGGTAAAGGAAGGAATGATTGTCACACCTAAAACCATAAAGCCATGAACCTGCGTTTCTTCATAGACCGCCCGGTATTTTCGGGTGTCATCTCCGTGGTGATTGTCCTGATGGGCGTTATCGCCATGCAAGCCCTCCCCGTGGAGCAATATCCCGACATCGCCCCGCCCACCATCAACGTATGGGCTACCTATCCCGGCGCGAATGCCGAGACGGTGCAGAAAGCCGTGATTGTTCCTCTGGAAGAGGCCATCAACGGCGTGGAGGACATGACCTACATGACCTCCACGGCATCCAATACAGGCGATGCTTCCATCAACATCTATTTCAAGCAGGGTGCCAACGCCGACATGGCAGCGGTCAATGTGCAGAACCGCGTCAACGGCGTACTGAGCCAGCTTCCGGCAGAAGCGACCAAGACCGGTGTCACCACCGAGAAGCAGCAGAACGCCGAGTTGCTGACATTCGCCCTCTACAGCCCCGACAACCGTTTCGACCAGACCTTTCTCAACAATTACGTGAAGATTAACGTAGAGCCGCGATTGAAACGTATCGACGGTGTGGGAAAGGCACAACTGTTCGGCTCCAACTACAGTATGCGCCTCTGGCTGCGCCCCGACAAGATGGCGCAATACGGGCTGATTCCCGATGATATCTCCTCCGTGCTGGCGAAGCAGAACATCGAGGCGGCAACCGGTTCGTTCGGGGCCAATCACCCCACGGCAAATGAATACACGATGAAGTATCGCGGCCGCCTCTCCACTGCGGAAGAGTTCGGCGAACTGGTCGTCAAGTCCCTGCCCGGAGGCGATGTGCTACGATTGAAAGATGTCGCCGATGTGGAGTTGGGCGATGAATACTACAACTATTCCACCGAGGTGAACGGACATCCGGCTGCCCTCATGCTCATCAACCAGAAAGCGGGTTCCAACGCTTCAAGCACCATCAATGAGATTCATGAGGTGCTTGACGAAATTGAGAGTGACCTGCCGGAAGGAGCGGAGTTTGTGGTGCTTACCGATACCAACAAGTTTCTCTATGCCTCAATTAACTCTGTCGTCCGGACGCTTGTCGAGGCTATACTTTTAGTAATCGTGGTGGTGTATGTGTTCTTGCAGGATATAAAGTCCACGCTCATTCCCACGATATCCATCTTCGTCTCCATCATCGGCACGTTTGCCGTGATGTCGCTGATAGGCTTTTCCATCAACCTGCTCACGCTTTTCGCCCTTGTGCTTGCCATCGGCACGGTGGTGGACGATGCCATCGTGGTGGTAGAGGCGGTGCAGGCGAAGTTCGACGAGGGCTACCGGTCGCCGGTGCTTGCCGCCGATGATGCCATGAAGGGCGTTTCGTCCGCCATTCTTACCTCTACCATTATCTTTATGGCGGTGTTCATTCCTGTGGCAATGATGGGCGGCACTTCCGGGGCGTTCTATGCCCAGTTCGGTATCACGATGGCGGTTGCCGTGGGCATATCGGCCATCAATGCGTTCACCCTTTCTCCGGCATTGTGCGCTTTGTTCCTGAAACCTTATATCGACGAGCACGGAAACACGAAGAACAATTTTGCGGCACGCTTCCGCAAGGCGTTCAATGCCGTTTTCGAGCGTCTGAGCCGCCGTTATGTGCGTGGGGTACTGTATATCATCCATCGCCGATGGCTGTTGTGGGGAACGATTGCCACCTCGTTCGGGTTGCTGGTCTTGCTGGTCAATATCACGAAGACAGGACTTATCCCGCAGGAAGACACCGGCACGGTGATGGTAAGCATGAACACAAAGCCCGGCTCCTCCATGGCGCAGACCAACAAGGTGATGGCGCGTATCAACAGCCGTCTTGACAGTATCCCTGAGATTGAGTACAGCGGAGCGGTCGGAGGATTCTCATTCAGCGGTTCCGGTCCTTCACAGGCAATGTATTTCATGACACTCAAAGATTGGGACCAGCGCAAAGGCGAAGGGCAATCGGTGGACGACGTGATAGGCAAGATTTATACCGTCACCGCTGATGTTCCCGATGCCACGGTGTTTGCCATGTCGCCGCCGATGATTGCCGGCTACGGCATGGGCAACGGTTTTGAACTCTACTTGCAGGATAAAACGGGCGGAGACGTTGCCGCATTCAAGAAAGAGGCGGACCGATTCGTAGAGGCTTTGTCCCGCCGTCCCGAAATCGGAGAGGTCTATTCGTCTTTTGCCACTGACTATCCCCAGTATTGGGTGGATATTGACGCGGCGAAATGCGAGCAGTCGGGCGTGTCCCCGTCCGATGTGCTTTCCACGCTCTCCGGCTATTATACCGGGTCGTATGTGTCGGACTTCAACCGTTTCTCCAAACTCTATCACGTCACCATGCAGGCACCGGCGGAGTACCGCATAAATACGGAGTCGCTCAACCTGATGTATGTGCGCACTTCCGATGGCAGCATGGCACCGTTGAGCCAGTTCGTGCGCCTGACCAAGACCAACGGGCCTTCCGACCTTACGCGCTTCAACCTTTTCAATGCCATCGCCATCAACGGCTCTCCGGCATCGGGCTACAGTTCCGGTCAGGTCATCAAGGCGATTGGCGAGACGGCACATGAGGTGCTTCCCGCCACTTGCAGCTACGAATTCGGAGGTTTGTCGCGCGAGGAAAGCAAGACCACCAACAATGCCGCATTGATATTCATGCTCTGCATGGTTCTGATATACCTGATACTTTGCGCCCTCTACGAAAGCGTGTTCATTCCCTTTGCCGTGCTGCTGTCCGTGCCCTGCGGACTGATGGGCAGCTTCCTATTCGCGTGGCTGTTCGGGCTGGAAAACAACATCTATATGCAGACCGGACTGATTATGATTATCGGACTGCTTGCCAAGACCGCCATCCTGCTGACCGAATATGCCGGCAAGCGGCGGTCGGAAGGCATGACATTGGCACAGGCGGCATACAGCGCGGCAAAGGTTCGTCTGCGCCCCATCCTGATGACCGTCTTGTCGATGGTATTTGGTCTTATTCCGCTGATGATGGCTCATGGCGTGGGTGCCAACGGTAGCCGCTCGCTCGCCACAGGCGTAATAGGCGGCATGACATTGGGCACATTGGCATTGCTGTTCCTCGTGCCGTCGCTGTTCATCGCATTTCAATTTATTCAAGAACGAGTTAAACGTGATTAAATGAAGAAGATAACCATATTTATATTATCAACCTTGATGCTTACCGGCTGTGGCACATACAGCCGGTACCATCGGGCAGACATCCCGACAGAGAATCTGTACCGGAACATCCCGGAAGATATGGATACAACAACCCTCGCCTCCCTATCATGGCGAGAGATGTTTACCGACCGGAAACTTCAGTCCCTGATTGAAACAGGACTGCAACAGAATACCGACCTCAACGTGGCACGCCTGCGGGTTGAAGCGGCTGAAGCCACCTTGATGACAGCCAAACTATCCTATCTCCCCTCATTAGGAATGAATGCCGAAGGTGGAGACAGCCGTTATGACGGGACAACCGCAAAGACATATCATGTCGGGGCGACCGCAAGTTGGGAACTGGATATATTCGGCAAGCTCACGGTTGCAAAGCGTGGTGCGGTTGCCGCACTGCAAGGAAGCCGTGACTACCAGCAAGCCGTACAGACACAGCTTGTCTCCACAATAGCAGATAGTTACTATACCCTCGTCGTACTTGATGCGCAAAGGACGATAAACAATCGGACTCTGGAAAACTGGCGGGCTACCGTGCGCACGCTTGAAGCGTTGAAAAAGGTGGGCAAGGCGAATGAAGCCGGGGTATTGCAGGCAAAGGCAAACGTGATGCAACTTGAATCATCGCAACTGGCTATATGCAAAAGTATCTCTGAAACAGAAAATGCCTTGTCTGCGATACTTGCCATGCCGTCACACTCGATTGAGCGGAGTAATTTGGTTGAAGCATCCTTCCCTGATACCATCTCTATCGGAGTTCCTTTGCAGTTGCTTGCCAACCGTCCCGATGTGCGTCAGGCAGAAATGGAACTGGCACAAGCGTTTTACGCCACCCATGCAGCCCGCTCAGCCTTCTACCCCAATATCACCCTTTCGGGCACATTGGGTTGGACTAACAATGGAGGTGGAGCAATCACCAATCCCGGACAATGGTTGTTCAACGCCATCGGTTCCCTGACACAACCGCTATTCAACCGTGGCGCGAATATCGCCAACTTGAAGATTGCACAAACTAAACAGGAAGAAGCCAAATTATTATTCCAACAGTCATTGCTGAACGCAGGAAAGGAGGTGAACGATGCATTAACCACCTGGCAGACGGCTAAGTCGCAATATGAGATAAACACCCGGCAGGTTGAAACCTTGCGTGAAGCTGTGCGAAAAACAGAACTGCTGATGAGCCATTCTTCCACCAGCTATCTGGAAGTGCTTACAACACAACAATCCCTGCTGAGCGCAGAACAAGCACAGGCGCAGGACAGGTTTGGCGAGATACAGGGAATCATCAACCTCTACCATGCTTTGGGTGGAGGATGCAGGTAAAAAACGAAGCGGCGCTTCGCAATTATCAAAGTCAGACATTGACAAATCAAGGGTGAAAGAAAAGGAAATAAGAGGCACTGCCCATGAGTCAAAGAAATTTGCGGGCTGTTTGATAAAAAGAATATATGAATGAAACTGAATTTCATGAGTACGAGATTTCTCCGCATACTGGTTGCCGCTGGTTACCTGTTGATGTGCCTGTTGGCAGGTGGGATCATGTATCTGTGGCATTATGAATGGAAAGAGATTGAGGCATTGGAAACGGAGAACCAACGGATAAACAACTTCCGCCAAGAAATACATCATGTTTACGGTGAAATGACCGGGCTTTCTCTTTTGGGCGAAAGTGTGTTGGAGTGGGAAGACGAGGATTTGGAGCATTACCATATTCGGCGTATGGCAGTGGACAGTATGCTATGCCGTTTCAAAACGGTTTATCCAGCAAGACAAATAGACAGTGTGCGCCACTTGTTGGAAAGCAAGGAAAGGTTACTTCAGGGCATTGTGGAAGTATTAGATGAACAGGAAAGTTTGAACCAGAGGATTGCCGAGCGTGTACCCGTCATTGCGGCAAGAAGCGCACAGGAACAACCACAGAAGTCGAAACGTAAAGGTTTCTTAGGTTTGTTTGGCAAAAAAGAAAAGCCGAAAACAACCGCCACGACTAACATGCTCCATGCACTGAACAGCAAGGAGATAGCACAACAACAGGCACAAAGCCGCCGTTTAGCAGCACAAACCAACAGCCTCGCCATGCGTAACAATAAGCTGAACCGACAACTGCAATCGCTTATCGGGCAGATAGACAGGAAAATAGAAAGTGACTTGCAAGGGCGTGAGATGGAAATAACCGCCATGCGTGAACGTTCGTTCCTGCAAATCGGCAGTCTGACAGGTTGTCTCTTTCTTCTTTTGGTTGTTTCTTATATCATTATGTGGGCTAAGCACCCAGCGCCATACCCACCTTGCGGTGGGCGGTTTCCGAGTACTCGCCCCCAAACCGTACTTACATGTCTCCATGTATACGGCTTTCCATTAGTAACATTACTCTTTACCATAGTTCTGAATCATAGAGTTGCAGTCCTCACAGACAACCAGTGTCTTGCGATGTCTTTTGAGCATCAGTTTCTCCCACTCATTATTGCCTTTCAGCTTGGTGAGAGTCCTCACATGATGCATGACTACTTTTCCTTCCTTACCACATAGTTCACATCTGCCATCCTTCAACCTTTCCACAAGGCTCGGATATGGCACGTACATGGTCTGTGGCAGTTTGTCATAGTCAACATCGAACTGAGCATTTCTCTTTTTGAAACCCTCATTGTAGAAGACTCTGTATTTCTGCTTTCCCTTGGCATCGTTGTACGGAATGACAAAGTCCTTGTCCTTCTGATACTTCTGGCGAACTTTCCTTGCGGAAGTGTTCAGTTTCCAGCCAAGTGTCTTGAACATACTCATCTTCATAATGAAGGCGAAAGATGCACATTCTTTGGACACGTTTGCAGCAAGTGAATAGTAGTTGTAAAGTCCTCTGGTTTCCGCATTGTATTGGGCAAGAATATCTTCGGGCTTCATTGGAGTCATATATCTGCGAGGCTTTGACCACCAAATGTCTTTGCCATCAATGTTTCTGACCTCCAACGCGTTGTACTCAGTGAGCTTCTTTTGTATCACAGCCGAGTTAAGGGTTAACACCACTGCGCCGTTGAAGTCTCTTTTGAGAACTCCGTCCTTATTCCTTTTCACTGCGTCTGACTTTCTGATGAAGATTTCATATCCAAGGAATTTCGCCTTGTCTTGTGCGTGTGTTATCAAAGTTTTCTCATCAGACAATTCAAGTTTGAGTTGTTCTCTCATGAATTGGGTGATGTCCGCTTTGATGGTCTCGCATTCAGACTTGCTTCCGATAACCGATATAAGGAAATCGTCCGCATACCTTACATACTGCATTCTTCTAAAGTCCGCATCCATTGCATCCTTGTGAGGAGTGGACAGCATCTGTTTGCTCAGTTGGGCAATTTCATACAGATAGCTTTTCCGTATCTGCTCATCGGATGTTTTCTGCAACTTCTTTTTCAGCCAGTTCTTCTTATTGTTCAAACGCCAGTATTCGGGATTGATGCTGCGTCTGTCACCTTTGCGGAATTTGGCTGCGTACTCCTTGATGTACTTGTCGAACTTGTCAAGGTAGATGTTAGCCAGCATGGGGCTGATTATTCCACCTTGCGGAGTTCCTGAGTACGTCTTGTTGTACTTCCAGTCCTCCACATACCCTGCATTGAGGAATTTACGGATAAGTCTGAGGAAGCGTTCATCTGATATGCGTTCACGAAGAATGCTAATCAGTACGTTGTGGTCTATGTTGTCAAAGAAGCCTTTGATGTCTCCCTCGATAAACCACTTTGCTCCCGCAAAAGACTTCTGTATCATACCCAATGCCGTGTGGCAGCTTCGATGCGGTCGGAAACCATGTGAAGTGCCTTCAAAATGACCTTCATAAATAGCTTCAAGCAGCAGTCTAACTACCTCCTGCACCAATTTGTCCTCGAATGAGGGAATACCGAGCGGACGTTTCTTGCCGTTCTTCTTCGGTATGTACACTCTGCGTGCAGGGTGGGGTTGGTAACTTTCGTCCTTTAAGGACACAATCAATCTTTCAATCCTTTCAAGACTCATCTCATCGATGGTCTTGCCGTCAGTTCCGGGTGTCATGTTGCCTTGCTTCGCATAGATGCGTTGGTAGGCTACAGCGAACATCTCTTCACTGAACAGATACCGATACAGTCGCTCGTATTTATAATCCGAACTTTGACTGTGGTCACTTAGAGCTTTTAATACTCTTTCTGATTTTTCCATACGTCTTACACGTTTTCAAAATTTGTATTAAAACATTACTAACTGTTCCCCTTCGCCATGTACAAGGCATTACCTTGCTCGGACTACTATGGGAACTCCGTTACCATATTGGATATTCAGAGCCAAAGCCCATAGCCACTTTCATGGCTTTCCAACTTAGGTAATCTCCGTTTAGCTGTATGATAACTATTAGCACGACAGATTGTCGGATACGACTTCCGCCCTTTTCTCCGCTTACTGCGGTTGCGTTGTGGCTGGTTCTTTGCTATAACACCAATGACGTTGTCTTAGTGCCACAATGCGACGTTTGTAAAAGCCTTCCGTCGCAGCTACATCTTTTGCCGCTGGGCTATCGTTCAATCAGTATGGACTTTATCCTCATATCTGTCTTTCTCCCTCGCAATTCAGTCGCAGTCTGGCTTTTGACTGACTTATTGCTTTCCCAAAGTGCTATTTTCACCTTTAGGTTTCCCCTCGGGCTTATTTGGGTGGAAGTAGATCACTTGAACCCTGACCTATCCTCTTGCTAAAGAGGAATTTATCATGCAACCATTACGGACGCACTCACAGGGATATACGCCGTATTATACGGTATAAATCAAAGACAGTCAGCCTGATAAAGCAACTCTATGAATCAGATATGCAAAACAAGGAACTGATTTCCTCCCGCAAGAAAGCCATGCACACCATTACCCATGAACTGCGCACACCGCTGACAGCCATACACGGCTATGCGGAACTGATACAAGGACACGATACGGACAACATAAGCCGCTATGCAGAAAGTATCTTACAGGCAGCCGGTAGGATGATTGCCATGTTGAACACATTACTTGACTTTTTCCGGCTGGATAGTGGAAAGGAGAATGCGAATAGCGCCCCGTTTCGATTGCAGGGCATGGCAGACGCTTTATTGACAGAATTTATTCCTTTGGCGGAAGCAAAAGACTTGCGTTTTACGGTGGAATGTTGCGATGATGTTATCCTGATGGGTGACAAGGAGCGCATCATGCAGGTCTGCGGCAATCTTTTATCCAATGCTGTCAAGTTCACGCAAAGCGGAAACGTATCGTTTCGTATGGAATATAACGGTAGTGTTCTTTCTATTGTAGTTGAAGATACAGGCAACGGAATGAGTGGAGAAGAACAGCAACGTGTGTTTGGTGCATTTGAACGTCTCTCCAATGCCGCCACACAGGACGGTTTCGGATTGGGCTTGTCGATAGTGAAACGTATCGTGGATATGTTGGACGGTACAATCCGGTTGGACAGCGAGAAAGGCAAAGGCAGTCGTTTCACAATAGAATTACCCATGCAAACCGCTGATATTGCTGGCATCGAAAAGAAGAAAATGCAAGAGCAATATCAAGAGCCATACTTTGAACGCTCATATTCGGTCATTATGTTGGACGACAACGACATTCTTCTTTCGATGGCAAGGGATATGTATGCTCATTACGGCATCCATTGCGAGATATGCAACAATACGGGCGACCTTATGGAAGCCATACGTACAAATGACTACGACCTGCTGATTACCGACTTGAAGATGCCGGAAACGAACGGCTACGAGGTGTTGGAACTTCTCCGTTCATCGGACATCGGTAACTCGAAGACCATTCCTGTGGTAGTCGCTACGGCATCGGGAAGCTGTACCGAAGAAGAACTGCTGTTACAAGGCTTTTCCGCCTGCCTGTTCAAACCGTTTGACCTGTCGGAACTGATGGCGGTGTCGGAGAAATGCCTTTCCCCCTTGCTGTCTGACAAGGAGGAACAGCCCGACCTGACATCCTTGTTGGCGTATGGCGACAAGGTGGCAATGCTCGACAAGCTGATAACCGAGACGGAAAAGGATATGCAAGCCATAAAGGAAGCTGGGGCAATGCTTGACCGCAAGGCTTTGGATATACAGGTACATCGTTTGCGCAGTTCGTGGGCGGTAATCCGTGCAGACAAACCACTCTGGGAGCTGCACCGCCTATTGCGTATGGAGGAGAATTGTGCGGACGAAGAAATCAGCAAAGCCATAGATGCAATGTTGGCTATGGGTAACAAGATAGTGGGACAAGCTAAAACACGAAAGGAGGACAAACAATGAAAGTAATAGTGGTAGAGGACAATCCCGTATATAACGATTATATCTGCAACCTTTTGAAGAAAGGCGGTTTCGACACCGCACAGGCGTATCGGCTTTCCACCGCCAAGAAATTGTTGATGAAAGCCGGAGAGGAATACATCGTGCTTGCCGACCTTCGTCTGCCTGACGGAGAGGGTATCGACCTGTTACGATGGATGCGCAAGGAGGAAAAGCCGCAACCGTTTATCGTCATGACCGACTATGCCGAGGTGCATACGGCGGTGGAAAGTATGAAACTCGGCTCTGCCGATTATATCCCCAAACTGTTGGTGGAGGACAGGCTTGTCCCTCTCATCCGTTTACTGCACAAGGCACAGGAACAGAAAAGGCAGGGGCAGGTGCCAATATTCGTCCGTCAGGGAGCGGCATATCAGGAAATCAAGCGGCGTGTCCGGTTGGTTGCGCCCACCCGTTTGGGAGTGCTGATATGCGGAGAGAACGGCACGGGCAAGGAACACATCGCCCGTTATGTGCATACCCAAAGCAAACGTGCGGAAAAACCTTTCGTAACGGCGGACTGTGGAGCGTTGTCCCCGACATTGGCACAGTCCGCCTTCTTCGGACACGTCAAAGGGGCATTTACGGGAGCAGATTCTGCCCATGTGGGGTATTTTCAGGAAGCCGAAGGCGGCACATTGTTCCTTGACGAAGTGGGCAACCTTCCGATGGAAATGCAGCGTATGTTACTCCGTGTCATACAGGAACACCGCTATCGTCCGATAGGAGCGAAAGAGGACAAGACCGCCGACGTACGTATCGTGGCGGCTACTAACGACGACTTGCAGAAAGCCGTCACCGAAAAGCGTTTCCGTGAGGACTTGCTCTATCGCCTGAAAGAATACACGATAACCGTACCACCCTTGCGTGACTGTCAAGAGGACATATTGCCGTTGGCGGAGTTCTTTCTCGGACTGGCGAACAAGGAACTGGAGCGTAACATCAAAGGATTCAATGCTTCCGCCAATAACATCCTGCTTGCCTATCCGTGGCCGGGCAACGTCCGTGAATTAAAACAAAAGATACAGACGGCTGTCCTGCACGCGGAAGGCAACATGATAACTGATAACGATTTGGAGTTAGGCAGAGAACAGCTATCTTCCTTTCCTTCCAGCTTCGCTCTCAAAAGTGAAGCAGAAGAGAAAGAACGGATTATCCGTGCCTTAGAGCAGGCGAAGGGAAAGAGACATCTTGCTGCCAAGTTGTTGGGAATAGGCAGGACAACGCTGTATAAAAAGATGAAAGAATATGGAATTGAATTGTAAATTGTAACCATAAGCAGTAAACAAGGGCAAGTATCAAACTCTTGCCCTCGTTAAAAACTCACTTTTCTTTTCGCACACCCTTAAACGGGGTACCATCTTGTTTGACATCCATGAAACGCCCGGTATCTTTATCTCTTTTTACCCATTGTTCTGTTTTGGGATTAAAAACCTGTGAACGATTTTTCACTGCGCCATTGCGATGTCCGTCTCCAGACGGTGGATTTGTTGCCATATTCTTCCTTATTATGCACATCTCGAATTATGCAGTCGAGAACACACTGCTTGATGTTACAAATTATTTCCGTATATACGAATTAATATCTTCCCCATAAATAGAATATTGCTCTGTGAAAACTCTCATTTCTTCTCTAATTCCATAAGGCATAATGTAAGGATAAAGAAGTAGATATTCACGCCGAGGACTTACAGGCTTAGCATCTTTCGTAACAGGCATAATCATACATTTGCCTGTATGTCCATCTACTACCCCTAATTCCCATGGCATCCAATTACTTTTTCCAGCATCAGGCGATTGAGCGTAAATTAAAGATTTGCTATTCTTTAATCTTTGCTGTATCCTTTTCGCAGTATTTTTATCTGTCTCATTTCTTTTCATGTTAGCATCGACAATACAGTCAAGATAGACCTTGAATCCCATGTTTGATAAAGCATAAAATATACCTTTTACAACATCCGAATCGGAAATGTTGTAAGAAAGAAATATATCAAACTGCTCATTCATTGGTAATCCTTGATAATTATCGCTGTATGTGCGTTGCTCGTAAAGAGACATTCTGTTCGTTATGGCACGAAAATGTGCCTCGCTAAAATATTCCATATTCAAATTAAATTCTTCCTTCGTTTACTAATCTCCAATAATATTTTCCTAACTCTGTTAACTTACATCCGGTACTATGCATTGCTGCAAAGTACATAAATTCTTCATCTATAGGTTTCACAAATCCTATGCTTTGTAGTTTTTGCAGCAGTTTAAATTTCTTAACATTATTTAGGTCTGCATAGGGTATTACGTATTCATGATGCACAGACGGGTCGTTTGTGTCCTCGAAAGATGGATCTAGTGCTATATCTTTATTCGGATCCACAAACAAGTTTGTTAGTTCACGAATGACTGACAACGACACTTGTGGTTCTACTTTACGTAATGGTGCAAATTCTGTAACATTGGTTTTAAAGACTGGTCTTTGGTCCCATGGTCCAAAAGAACGATCAATGTATGCATACACACCACCTATAGTAATATTCCCACAGAAATCTGATGCTCCTCCATTAAGTCCAGCGCAGAGTAACTCTGTGAAAAGGCCATGGCCACCAGCTTCCATCGCAACTTCATCTTCACGACAAGCAGTTAGAATAGAAACTCCTGTATTTAAAATGCTGCCAGCATCTTGAAGATTATACTTCCCCATATTTCCAGAATGACAGCAGTCTAAGATTACAACTTTGTTATGAACATGAGAATTATTGACAATATTCATTATAGTTGACATCTGTATTCCTGTATAGTACAGACCGGGAGTGGATATGTCCTGTGGCATAACAATCTCTGCTCCTGTGTTATTTGCGTAACCGTGCCCAGAGAAATATAAAAGAGCTGTATCATTATCTCCAGCAAAAAGTTTTTGAATAGCCTCCATTACTTCTCCTGAAGTCTGTACATTTGGCATCATTTTAACTCCAAAATTCGGAGAACCATCGCCATGTCGTTCAATTACAGCTTTAACGTTATTGATATCCTCTATACATCCTGTCAGTTCATTTCCCGCAGGATAATCATTGATTCCAATTAACAGTGCTTTTTTCATACGGCCTCTGTGTTAAAGGTATTGATATATAGCATATTCTCGAACCGCATTTGCGACGGATTTGGCATTCCAGCCAACAATGACATCAGCTACATTTTTCACAACAGAAGATGTGCGTTCTGCCCCCCATGGTTGAACCGCAATAATTGGTTTGCGATATTTCTGTGCCATTTCAATTTCTTTGTTAATCCACTTGCTATAAGTGGCATATACTCCAGCAAGGATAATGACACAACTACACCCTTTAACTTTTGCTTCTATTGCATCAGATAATTGCTTGTCTGAGCCATTTGTATGAATGGGGTCATTCTGGGGGACAGAATGGTTGTAAAAGCGAATACCTTCTTGACGTAAAAATAATTCAATTTTGTCATAATCGCTTGAATATGACCACGAATGCGAAATAAATATTCTGTACATAATACAAGAGTGTGAACTCTCTGGTCCTTCACCAGGGTCTTAATTTCGAATTCACGATGCAAATATACAAACTTTTTCAGTATTATATATTCAAGATGAGAAAAAGTCACATTGTAAATACTATATATCACAAAATCATACGTAATATATTGTGCAAATGAGAAAATATCACTATATTTGCAGTGTTAAACAACTTATTTAGTCAATACTTATGCTACAACAGTTCACAATAGAAAATTTCCTATCCTTTAAGGATAAAGAAATATTACTCCTTCAGCCCAACAAAGGTTCTTTGAAAAAGGACCATAAAATGGAGCCGACTAAAGGACAGTGGGTGCTAAAATCAGCAGCAGTGTTTGGAGCAAATGCTGGCGGAAAGAGCAATTTTGTCAAGGCGATAGAGTTAGGTAAAAAACTTGTTTTAAGGGGTACTCGTACAGATGATTTAATAGATTTTTACCCCTTTCGTTTGAGCTCGGAAAATAAGAAAAAAGATACAACCATTATTTATCATATACTTTGTGGAAACAAAAAATATGAATATGGCTTTAGCTACAATGCAGAACAAATAAGCTTAGAATGGCTTAAGCAAATAAACAAAAACAATGAATGTGTTATTTTTCAAAGGAATACAAAAAAATCCAATTTTGATATTTCATATCTTCTTAAACTCAATCCAAAAGAAGAAGAATCACAATTCTTGTCATTTCTTGCAAAAGCGACACCACAAAGACAATTGTTTCTTCATGAGGTCATGAGTCGTAACATTCATGAGAATGTATCAAATATTAAAGATTTGGATTCTGTTATAGACTGGTTCGTAAATTCTCTTAAAATTATATTCCCTGATACTCCGTATAAGCAAGGTGTATTACTTAAAGCTGCTGATGATAATGATTTAAAACGTGGTTTTGGGGCACTTTTAAGATATTTCAATACTGGCGTTGATAGTGTAAAATTAATAGAAGTACAATTTGAAAAACTTGGTATTCCACAAGATTTACAACGTGCAATAAAAGCAGATTTGTCAAAATCCAACACAGATGAAGCATTTGGAGCATTAAGATTTGACGATAACTTGTATTTAATCAACTTGATTGATGGTGAAATTAAGGCTAAGAAATTGATGACAGTACATAAAAAAATGAATGAAACTGATGTCGAGCTTTTTTCGCTTGGCGATGAGAGTGATGGTACAAAACGTTTATTTGATTATATTCCACTTATCTTGGACTTGATTCAAGGAGAGAAAGTCTTTATTGTTGATGAAATGGAACGTAGCTTGCATCCATCACTTATTAAGCAAATAATTTTATTGTTTTATAAGTATTCAAAAGATGTTTCAAGTCAACTGATTTTCACCACTCATGAAAGTTCTTTAATGGATCAAAAGATATTCAGGAGAGATGAAATATGGTTGATGAAAAAAGACAATAACGGTATCAGTTCATTTG
>PPYE01433008.1_pt1 | contig 20870 bp, 15 predicted proteins | sample 1559881 | NCBI WGS metagenome assembly PPYE01 (sample SAMN08240022, study PRJNA423297) | Human gut metagenome, whole genome shotgun sequencing project.
ACCGCAAGCATGCCAACGACCCCCGCATCCCGGAGGTTTGCGCCGACATGGCTGCCGAGATGGGCGAGGGCAAATACTATCCCGATCTGCTGGCCCGGATGGCACAGTTCGAGCTGACCCTGCTGGACTGGGCCGAGGAGCACAAGGGCAGCCGCAAATATGTGGCCTTTGCGGACAAGTGCTGGCCTGCCTTCCCCGAGGAGTTCGGCTTCGAGCCCTGCTATGTGAACTCCCGTCTGGCCGCCCGGGGCATCCCGGTGGCCTGCGAGGTGGACATCTACGGTGCGCTGAGCGAGTATATCGGCCTGTGCGTCAGCGGCGACGCGGTCACCCTGCTGGACATCAACAACAGCGTGCCCGGCTACATCTATAAGGAAGACATCGCCGGCAAGTTCGATTACAGCCTCACCGATACCTTCATGGGCTTCCACTGCGGCAACACTCCCTCCTGCAAGATGTGCGCCGACCGTGCGGTGAAGTACCAGCTGATCCAGCACCGCCTGCTGGAGCCGGAAGGCAGCGAGCCGGACTTCACCCGCGGCACCCTGGAGGGCGACATCGCGCCCTCCGACATCACCTTCTACCGCCTCCAGTGCGACAGCGAGGGCGTGCTGCGGGCCTACATCGCCCAGGGCGAGGTGCTGCCGGTGGCCACCCGCAGCTTCGGTGGCATTGGCGTGTTCGCTATCCCCGAGATGGGCCGCTTCTACCGCCATGTGCTGATCCAGAAGCGCTACCCCCACCACGGAGCCGTGGCCTTCGCCCACTGCGGCAAGGCCCTGTTCGAGGTGTTCAAGTACCTGGGCGTTCAGGACATCGCCTACAACCAGCCCAAGGCGCTGCCCTATCCCACCGAGAATCCCTTCGCCTGATTGAAAACAGTGTAAACGAAAAGCCCCGGTTCCGAGCGGAACCGGGGCTTTTGCGGATTGTTTGAAAGAGATGCTCAGGTACGCTTTTCCAGAGGAACGTATTCCCGGCGGGGCTGCACCGCCATGTAGGCCGGGCGGATGATCTTGCCCATGTTGATCAGCTCCTCCATGCGGTGGGCGCTCCAGCCCGCCACACGGCCCATGGCGAACAGCGGGGTGAACAGCTCGGTGGGCAGGCCCAGCATCCGGTACACAAAACCGCTGTAGAAGTCCACGTTGGCGGAAACGCCCTTGTAGATGCGGCGCTTTTCCGCGATGACCTGGGGAGCCAGCCGCTCCACCGCCGCATACAGAGCGTATTCCTTGTGCAGGCCCTTTTCGTCGCTCAGCCGCTCCACAAAGCTGCGCAGAATCTGGGCGCGGGGGTCGCTGACCGAGTAGACCGCGTGGCCCATGCCGTAAATCAGGCCGCTCTTGTCGAACCGCTCGCCCGCCAGAAGACCCGCCAGATAATCCTTGATGGCGTCCTCGTCCTCCCAGTCGGTGAGGGTGGCCTCCATGTCCTCGAACATGCGCACCACCTTGATGTTTGCGCCGCCGTGACGGGGACCCTTCAGGCTGGCCAGCGCCGCGGCCATGCAGCTGTAGGTGTCGGTGCCGGAGCTGGTGACCACGTGGGTGGTGAAGGTGGAGTTGTTGCCGCCGCCGTGCTCGGCGTGCAGCACCAGGCACAGATCCAGAATGCGGGCCTCCAGCGGGGTGTACTGACCGTCCGGCCGGAGCAGGGTGAGAATGTTCTCTGCGGTGGAAAGCTCGGGCCGGGGCGTGTGGATGTAAAGGCTTTTTCCATTTAAATAGTAATTATAGGCCTGGTAGCCGTAAACCGCGATCAGCGGGAAGATGGCGATCATGTCGATGCACTGGCGGATCACGTTGGGCAGGCTGATGTCGTCCGGCCGTTCGTCGTAGCTGGCCATGGTGAGTACGCACCGGGCCAGAGTGTTCATCATGTCCGGACTGGGGGCCTTCAGAATCACATCCCGCACAAAGTTGGTGGGCAGGCTGCGGTAAAAGGCAAGCTGGCGGTTGAACTGCTCCAGCTGGGACGCGTCCGGCAGTTGGCCGAACATGAGCAGATAGGCCGTCTCCTCAAAGCCGAAGCGGCCGTCGTTCAGAAAGCCGCTGGTCAGCTGCTGGATGGAGTAGCCCCGGTAATACAGCTCGCCCGGACAGGGCTGCTGCGCGCCGTTCACCGTCTTGCTGCTGATGATCTCGCTGATCTCGGTGAGGCCGGCCAGCACGCCGGTGCCGTCCAGATCGCGCAGGCCGCGCTTGACGTTGTAGCGGACGTAATCGTCCCGGTTGATCTGGCTGTTGGCCAGGCAGACCTGTGCCAGCCGCTCAATAGCGGGGGTGACGCGGGAGTATTCGGAAATTTCAGCCATGGCAGTATGCCTCCTTTGCGTGGGGTGGAGGGGCCGCCGCCGGGGCGGGGCAAAACCCTATTTATTTAGTATAGCATAAAAGTAGCGTGCTGAACAGACCAAAGAAAAAAGCCTCGAAAAAGGGGGGCGAAAAAAAGAAAAATTTTTTTTCAAAAAGGGGTTGATTTTTCTGAAAACGCTTGGTATAATAATCAAGCACTCAGCGATGAGGCGCAACTGAATAACTGATATGTGGGAGTGTTCCCGAGCGGCCAATGGGGGCAGACTGTAAATCTGTTGCATTTTTGCTTCGGTGGTTCGAATCCACCCGCTCCCACCAACAAAAAGCCTTGCAGAATCTCGATTCTGCAAGGCTTTTTGCTTTCTGGACCACGTTTTGGACCACACTTCCGGTGGAATCCTTCATGGCGTCAGATAGCGCCCCAGAATCTGATCAACTTCATTTGCAATACGGGAGTCGTCATCGGTGAGTTTGTGCGCGTATACGCCGCGCGTGTCCATGCTGGCGGATTGACCGCACAATCGGCGCAGATCACCCTCACGAAGGTTTTGCGCCAGGGAAATGAAGGTGTGGCGCATTTCATAGCAGCTGATGGCTGTAATGCCGTTTGAACGTGCGTAGGACTTCCATTGATGATAGCGGCTCTGTTGATTCAAAGCGGGAAATAGAGGGCTGTCAGGCGTTGTGGGCATGCCCAGGGAATGGAGCAGGGACAGTTGCTGATCGATGAGGATTCGGGCGAATGTATTGAGACCAAAGGTGCGGCGCGCATTCTGATTTTTGCCCTTTGTCTTTTCTCCATAGCGATTGATGGTTCGCTGAACATGAAGCTTATCGCCGTCAATATCGCCGATATGAAGGCCCATCAGTTCGCCGGGGCGCAGCCCGGTGACCACTGCAAACCGATAGGCATAAATCTGGTCATCAAAAACACGCTCACCACGCACAAGACGTGTATCCACACGAAAAAGGGTTTGAAGCTCTTCCGGTTGAAGAATTTCCTTTTCCTGCTTCTCAGCGCAGGTACGTACCTCCAGACCTTCCAGAACCAGATCAGTAAAGTCGTTGATGCGGCACCACTTGACGAACTGCTGCTCGGTGTTGCGAAGGCCTCGGAGCGTTTTCAGACTGAGTGGACCCTTGGGCGGGCGTGTGGGATGTGGCTGTAAACATCCTTTTTGTGCGGAGAGATTCAGGACCCGCTGCAGATGTCCTTCGTTCAGACGAGAAATTTTCAGGTTCCCGCAGACAGGCAGGATATAGTTTCTGCCGAACTTTCGAGTTTGCTCCAGTGTGCTGGTGCCAACACGCTTTTCTTCCTGCAGGTACAAAAGGAAACTGTCCAACAATTCCGCCACCAGGGGATCACAATTTTCATAGAAAAGGCCGGCGCTTCGTTTCCAGCTGTCAGCTTTCCGTTCGGCTTCCTTTTTCCCTCGCAAGCCGGGAACGGTACTGTAGAAGGTTTTTCGTTCCCCGTTCCGCTGTGCGTTTACCCGCCAGCGCTTTCGGCCCGGTTCCCACCGGGCCTCTACTTTTTTCGTTTGCTTGCAATACTCCTCATTTGGAACAGGCACGGCCAGGAGTGCGGCTGGGATAGTTCTCCTGGGCAAAGAAGTACCGGTAGTAGCCCGATTCCTGAATGCTCAGGCGAGCGGCCATTCGATTGATTTCATTCACACGGAAGAAGCTGCGCCCGGCCATTCGATCTGTCATGGTGGCATCCGCAATACCGGCAATTTCAGCCAGCTCCTTCTGGTTGATGTTCTCCCGGATCATCCGGCACCGCAATTCGGCAAAAGTTTTCTGCGTACGCATAATCGAATCTTCTTTCATTATCAAAAAAGTTAATTACAATGTAGAGTATAATTAACGAAAAAGATAATGTCAATAGGGAGAGATTCACTTAAATGTTAATTTTCTGTTGCGGAATTGGGCAATATGCAATAGAATAGAAGAGAGACAACGAGAGAAGGGGGATAAGACGTGAACATTGGAGAAAAAATACGCAGGATTCGCTCTTTTCGCGGAATGACACAAAAAGAATTGGGCATTGCCCTGGGGCTAAAAGGCGATCCTCAGACGCGAATTGCGCAATATGAGACGGGTTATCGGGTTCCCAAGCGGGATTTGATTCTCCGGATGGCAGAGGTGCTGGATGTTTGCGTGTATGCCCTGGATTCAGAGAATGAAGGCAGTTCGACGGTGATGATTGAAATGCTTTTCTGGGCAGACGTGGAGTCGCCGTCGATCTTAACGCTGGCAACGGCCAAGCGGAATGACAAAAAATATAATTCCGTGATGGGATATGAGATTGAATACACAGATAATGATGACTGGATGCAGCGGGAACCCACCATGCTGTGGTTCAATCATGTCATTGTGAATGATGCGCTCAGGGAGTGGGCGATCCGTCAGCAGGAATTGCGGGATAAGATCATTACGCGGGACGAGTATTTTGAATGGAAGCTCCAGTGGCCCTATTCCTGCGATGACTGCGGCCGCGTGGAGCCGGTGAAGAAGTGGAGAGGAACAACGGGTCGGTTGTGGAGAAATAGTGATTCGATGAGATGAACATATAAAGTTAATATATTTTAACTGGTACAGCTACTAGCTATAGTTCGCTATATGTGGATAATAGCATGGGATGATCAGAGTTGTGTATGCTGCTTTCTAGGAAAAATCCGAACTGTTTCTTTACAGAAATCAGTTCGGATTTTTATTTTAGCGAAAATTAAAGTGATGAGTTGTTTCGAAAAGTAACCTTCTGAATGTCACGGATTTGACATTTTTGACCTTTTTGTTGTTTATTCTGTTTAAAAATTTGGTTATGATGATATGCACATAAGGTGCGATGAAAAAGGTTAAAGAAGAAAGCCCGGTATTGTCGCAGCAGCCAAACGAAAAACAATAAACAAACAAGGAGGAATGGCTTTGCAACGTCCATGTTTTATTGATGAAGATGCCAGCTTTGTAATGGAGTGCCCGGAGGAAATCAGTCAGCTATATTTTCCGTTGGCATCGGAGACCGGTCTGAAAAGTTGTGTGTCGCCAGATTTGGGCGGTGATGCAAAGCTGTGCCAGGAAACTTTTTTACTGGAACCGGTTAGCGTCGAAAATCTGCATAATAACCGTTCCACACGGAATTTTTGGATGGTTGATTCCGACGGTGTTGCGGTTTCTCTGACAGGAGCTTCAGCAATGCAGCAGGCAACTCGGTTTACGCCGAATCAGGATAGCAGCCGACTGACGGCAGGTCTGATGTGGCATACGCTGGAGCGTACGGTATGTAGTATAGGCGTTCATGCAAAGATGACCAGCTTTGTGCCGGTACAGGATAATGTGGAGATCCTGTCGGTGACGGTAAAGAACTATACGGAGAAGACTCGCCGGTATGTTCCGTATGCTGCGATTCCATTGTATGGGCGCAGTGCGGACAATCTTCGGGACCACAGGAATGTGACGTCGATGCTTCATCGAATCCACACAACAGAGCATGGTGTTCTGGTTTGCCCGACGATGTCGTTTGATGAACGGGGCCACAGACCGAATCATAAGGTCTATTATGTGTTGGGATATCAGGAGAATGGTCAGAAGCCGGAAGCGTTCTATCCCACGGTTGAGGAATTCATCGGAGAAGGCGGAACTTTTACCCGTCCCCGTGCTGTATGCGAGGCCTATCTGGGCGTTCCCGCGGGCACTTCCCGTGCAGGACGCGAGGCGATGGGCGCTTTCCGCTTCCCTGCAATCGAGCTGGCTCCTGGGGAAAGCTGCCGGTTTGTGCTGCTTCTTGGGGTAGAAGATAGTAGTGCAGATGTTGATGCGATTTTCACCCGGTATAATTCCGTTGCAAAAATCGATCAAGTGCTTGAGCAGACGAAGCGCTACTGGAAGCAAAAGGTTAATGTGGCCTTTTCTACCAATAATGCTGACAGAGACCGGCTGATGAAGTGGATCTGTTTCCAGCCCTATCTGCGGCGGCTATTTGGCTGTTCGTTTTTGCCGCATCACGATTATGGCCGCGGCGGCCGGGGCTGGCGCGACCTGTGGCAGGACTGTTTGTCACTTTTGCTGATGGAACCCGGTCAGGTAGGGCAGATGATCGAAGCCAATTACGGTGGTGTTCGCGTGGATGGTACGAATGCTACGATCATCGGTGCGGGCGATGGTAATTTTATTGCAGACCGCAACGGTATTGCCCGAGTATGGATGGACCATGCGCTGTGGCCTCAGATGACCACAAAGTTGTATATTGACCAAACTGGCGACAGCGGGATACTGGAACGTGTAGCCCCCTATTTCAAGGACCCTCAGGCGATGCGTGGGAATGGAATCGATGATACATGGACCCCGGATGAGGGCAATTGGCAACGTACAGCAGCGGGCGAGATCTACCAAGGGACAATTCTGGAGCATCTGCTGGTGGAGCAACTGACTGCATTTTATGATGTGGGCGAGCATAATCTGTACCGTTTGCGCGGTGCGGACTGGAACGACGCACTGGATATGGCGGCGGAACGGGGCGAGAGCGTTGCGTTTACCTGTGCGTATGCGGGGAATCTGCGCGAGCTGGCGGAAATGATTCAGACAATGGATAAAGCATGCCCTGGGCGTGAGATTGAATTGCTGGAGGAGCTGGCGATCCTGCTGGGCGGAGAGAAGCAGGATTATGACGATATTCAGAGCAAGCAGAAGAGGCTGAAAAACTATCTGGATCGCTGCCGTTTCACAGTGAGCGGACAAAGAATGCGGGTCAAGCTATCCGATCTGGCGGAAGATCTGCAGCGGCGCGCAGATTGGCTGACGGAGCATTTGCGCCGGCAGGAATGGATCGATCATGGAGAAGAGGGCTGGTTTAACAGCTACTACGACAACGACGGACAGGCTGTGGAGGGTATCTTCCCCTCGGGGGTCCGCATGATGCTCACTGGTCAGGTGTTTGCGATCATGGGAAAGGTTGCAGACGACGGGCAGATCAAGCAGATCACCCGGAGTGCGGACCATTACCTCTATCGTCCCGAGATCGGCGGATACCGGCTGAACACAGATTTTAACGAGTTGAAATTCAATTTGGGGCGCATGTTCGGATTTGCGTATGGCGAGAAGGAGAACGGGGCTGTTTTTTCGCATATGGCAGTTATGTATGCGAATGCGCTTTATCGCCGCGGTTTTGCGAAAGAGGGCTGGAAGGTCCTCAAAGCTCTGGCGGATGCAGCACTTCACTTTGAAAGCAGCCGGATTTACCCGGGCATTCCCGAATATTTTTCTGCAGATGGCCGGGGAATGTACAACTATCTGACCGGTGCGGCCAGCTGGTTCATGCTGACGATGATCACCCAGGTGTTTGGCGTAAGAGGCCAGGAGGGCAATCTGCTTCTGGAGCCGAGACTGACCGCCGAGCAGTTTGACCAGAACGGAACTGCGCAGGTGAGCCTGCAGTTCGCAGGATGCCCCTTGACGATTCGTTATCACAATGCGGAGGGCAAGGAATACGGCGAGTATGGGATCGCTTCGGCGTGCTGCGGCGAACAGATGTTGACGCAGGATATGCAGGGAAGGATCGTGGTGCCCCGGGAACAGATCGAACGGCTTGGAGCAGCAGGCGGCGTGATCGATGTGAAACTTGTTTAAAAACGAAGGATGGGATTTCAGATGAAGTATGGATATTTTGATGATTTGCAGCGGGAATATGTAGTGCAGCGGCCGGATACGCCTGCACCCTGGGTAAACTACCTTGGGTCTCCGGAATACGGCGCGATCGTTTCCAATAATGCGGGTGGCTACAGCTTTGCAAAATCTGGCGCAAACGGGCGAATCCTGCGGTATGTATTCAACCAGTTTGATCAACCGGGCCGGTATCTCTATTTGCGAGATAATGCCAGCGGGGATTTCTGGTCTGCTTCGTGGCAGCCTGTGGGGAAAGACCTGGAGAAGTACCACTGCGAGTGCCGCCATGGCATGGGTTACACCCGGATGCTGGCCGAATACAGCGGGATTCAGTCAGAGGCGGTGTACTATGTGCCGAAGGACAGTGCGCATGAGGTGTGGGAGCTGACGGTGACCAATCGCTCGGCGGAACGGCGAGAGCTGACGCTGACCGGCTATGCGGAGTTCACCAACCACAGCAATTATGAGCAGGATCAGGTTAACCTGCAGTACTCGCTGTTCATCAGCCGGACCTTGTTTGACACCAATCGGATCATGCAGCAGATCCATGGCAATCTGGATGCACAGGCGGCCGATGAGATGGTGGACGGAAAGACCGTTACCGAGCGCTTTTTTGGTTTGGCGGGCGCTCAGGTCGCTTCCTACTGTGGAGATAAGGATGCCTTCCTTGGGCGTTATCACACCTATGGGAACCCGAAGGGGGTTGCAGCCGGAGACCTGGGAAATGTGCTCAGCTACAATGAAAATTCCTGCGGGGCGCTATCCTGTGTCGTGGAGCTGGAGCCTGGCGAAAGCCGCACGGTCGCCTTCCTGCTGGGGATGAAGCCCTCCGCAAAGGCGGCAGAGCTGCTGCAGGGCTACCGGAATGCTGCGGAGCGCTGCGAGAAAGAGCTGAAGGAGCTGAAGGAAGAATGGTATGGACGCCTGGACCATCTTCGGGTCGATACACCGGACGCTGCCTTTAACACGATGATTAACACATGGAATGCTTATAACTGCTTTATTACATTTGTGTGGTCCCGCGCGGCTTCCTTTATTTACTGCGGCCTGCGCAATGGTTACGGATATCGGGACACTGTGCAGGATATTCAGGGTATTATTCATCTGGAACCGGAGATGGCACGAGAGAAGATTCGCTTCATGCTGTCTGCCCAGGTGGATAACGGCGGCGGGCTGCCGCTGGTGAAGTTTACCCATAATCCTGGCCATGAAGATACCCCGGACGATGCTTCGTATGTGGCAGAGACTGGGCATCCTGCCTATCGTGCGGACGACGCGCTGTGGCTGTTCCCCACGGTATACAAGTATGTGGCGGAAACTGGCGACAAGGAATTTCTGGATCAGGTGATCCCTTTTGCAAATCGAGATGAGGGCACCGTGTACGAACATCTGAAGCGTGCGGTTCAGTTTTCTCTGGCTCATCTGGGGCCTCACGGTCTGCCGGCCGGATTGTATGCGGACTGGAACGATTGCTTGCGATTGGGAGCAAACGGTGAATCCACCTTTGTGGCGCTGCAGTTTTACTACGCACTGCGCATCCTGAAATACTTTGCGGAGGATCGTGGTCAGCAAGAGGATTGCCGTTGGCTGGAAAATGAACTGGAGGAAGCGGGCAAAAAAATTCAGGCGCTGTGCTGGGATGGTGACCGCTTCATTCGTGGCTTTACAGAAGAAGGTGAACGCATCGGTGCTGCTCAGGACCCGGAGGCGAACCTGTGGCTGAACCCTCAAAGCTGGGCGGTAATCAGTGGGCTGGCTAGTGAGGAACAGGCGGATGAAGCAATGCGTAAGGTGTTCGATCGACTGAATACTCCATACGGAGCGGTTCTGATGGATCCGCCTTATCATGCACATGCTTTTGATGGTGCGTTGGCGGTCATTTATAACCCTGGAACAAAAGAGAACGCGGGCATCTTCTCGCAGTCGCAGGGCTGGCTGATCTTGGCGGAGGCTCTGCTCGGGCACGGAGAACGTGCGTTCCGTTATTTCACGGAAAATGCGCCGGCGGCGCAAAATGACCGGGCAGAGATCCGTCGCTTGGAGCCTTATTGCTATGGTCAGTTTACGGAAGGGCCTGCCAGCAAGCATTTCGGACGTTCGCAAGTGCATTGGCTGACGGGTACCGCTTCCACGGTGATGGTTGGCTGTGTGGAAGGAATTCTGGGCCTTCGGCCGGATCTGAATGGCCTGCGCCTGGCACCTGCGGTGCCGAAGCAGTGGAAGTCGTTTACAATGGAGAAGGACTTCCGCGGTCGGAAGCTGCATATCCGTGTGGAAAATCCGAATGGGAAAGAATCCGGCTTTGCCTCTTTGCGTGTCAACGGGCAGGAGCTTGATTCCAATTACATTCCGGAGAAGCTGCTGACTGCAGAGAATGAGATCCTGCTGGTTCTTTAAGCGGATAGGATAAAAAAATCCCGCCGGGCGGTCAGCCCGGCGGGATTTTTGCAGTTATCAAAAGCGTTAATCCTCCCAGGGGTTCAAGCGGCTTACATCCCGATATTTTTTGGGAGTCATTCCGGTAACTTCGCGGAATTGCTGGATAAAATGGCTTTGGGAGGAAAACGCCAGCTGGTTGGCAATGTCGATCATGGAGCTGTCGCTGAAGCGCAGCAGATTTTTGGCCATGTTGATTTTCTGTTGGCGAATATATCCGCTGACGGAAGTTCCGGTTTCTTTTTTAAAAAGGCGGGAAAGATAGCTGGGAGAAACCCCCAGTTCGTCGGCCAGGTCTTCAATGGTGATGCGCTCTTTGATGTGAGCGTAAATGTATTCTTTGCCCGCGTTGATATGCTTGGAATTGGTGTCGTTGCGCAGATGCTTGCGCATCTTTTTGGTGAAATCCATCACCATATCATCGTGCAGCTGACAAACCGCATTCACGGAGTGAAGATCGTCCAGCTTTTGAATATAGAAATCGCTGAGTCGAAAAGCCTGCTCCAGCTCCATGCCGCTTTGAACACAAAGCCGGGTGATCATAGCGGTGGTTATGACGAGGTGATATTTCAGGTTGAGTACGGGGTCGCGAGACAGCTGCCCTACTCCATCCTCTTGACTAAAGCGGCCCGATTCGCAGTTGCGTCGTACATAATCCACATTTCCACTGGCTACTGCATGATAAAACTGATATTCCTCACTGGGATTTCGGTGCTCCATTTCATCAATCTCGTCATTAGCTTCCAAAAGAAGCCACTCCTTCTGATAGCTCATAATTGCCCCCTTTTTGTGCTGGGAGGATGGTTAAATCTGTCCGGTGCAGAAAACTAGGTCGGAAGTTAATATAGAATATTTTATTTTATTATACTATGAAACTAGAGTGGTAGCAATGAAATCAGAGTGGCTGAAGCTGAGGAAGAAAAGTGGGAGATAAGATTTGGAAATGCATAATGGACAAAATTTAGTCATGAATTTGATATTATTTGTTTGATTATAATATATTGGATAAGAGCAGGACGGTATAATAATAGTACGATAACGGATTCGGTACTCCACGCAGGGGTATCAAAAAAATAGGAGGTTTTTAGCATGAACAAAAGAGTAGTTTCTCTGCTGGCAGCAACTGTGGTTGGTGCCAGTGTGCTGACCGGTTGCGGCGCCGGAGCAGGTGCATCCGGCAGTACTGTAAGCGGCGGTACTTCGGCGGAAGGTGCGGTCATCAATATCTATAGCTGGAACGATGAATTCCGTACCCGTTTGGAGGCCATCTACCCGGAAGTAGAAAGTACTTCTTCTGATGGTACTGTTACCAAGCTCAAGGATGGAACGGAGATTCACTGGATCATCAATCCCAATCAGGATGGCGTGTACCAGCAGAAGCTGGACGAGGCACTGCTGAATCAGGCATCGGCTGCAAACGATGATAAGGTGGATATCTTCCTTTCTGAAACCGATTATGTGTTCAAATACACCGATGCGGATGCAGATGTAGCTATGCCTCTGGAGGATCTGGGCATTGATCCTGCAACTGATTTGGCTGACCAGTATGAGTTTACCAAGACCACTGCTTCGGACCAGAATGGCGTACAGCGCGGTTCTACCTGGCAGTGCTGCCCAGGCCTGTTGGTGTATCGCCGCGATATTGCCAAGGATGTTTTCGGTACTGATGATCCCGTAGCAGTAGGCGAAAAGGTTAAGGACTGGGATACTCTGAAGGGAACTGCAGAAGAACTGAAGGCGAAGGGTTACTTTACGTTTGCCTCCTATGCGGATACCTTCCGACTGTATGGCAACAGCATCTCCGCTCCTTGGGTGGCTGCTGGTGAGACTACGGTTAAGGTAGATCCGCAGATCATGAACTGGATCAATGATTCCAAGGAATGGCTGGATGCGGGATATTTTGACAAGACCGTTAAGGGTCAGTGGAATGATGACTGGAATAAGTCCATGAGTTCCTCCTCCAAGGTGTTTGCTTTCCTGCTGCCTGCATGGGGCATCGACTTTACTCTGAATCCCAACTGGGATGGCGAAAGCGGAATGTGGGGCGTGACCAATCCCCCGCAGGAATATAACTGGGGTGGTTCCTACATTCATGCGGCCACCGGCACTGACAACCCGGAGCATGTGAAAGACATCATCCTGTCCTTGACTGCCGATAAGGATAATCTGATCAAGATCTCCCGCGATTACATGGATTTCACCAACACGGTCAGCGGCATGCAGGAGGCTGCCACGGATGCATCCTTTGCTTCTGAGTTCCTGGGGGGCCAGAACCCCTATGAGTACTTCGCTCCTGTGGCGGAGAACATCAAGATCGCGCCGCTCGCTTCCTACGATCAGGGCTGCGTTGAGCTGATCCAGAATGCGTTCAGCGATTACTTCCAGGGTAATGTGGATTACGACCAGGCAAAAGCAAACTTTGAGACCGCGATCCGGGAGCGTTATCCTGACGTTACCGAGATCCAGTGGGCGGAGTAATATAGCTACTGGTAACCCCAAATTGAAAATGGCTGCCGCACTGATAATACAGTGCGGCAGCATTTTCCCGAAAAGGAACGGTGAACTATGAAAAAGAAAAATAATCATCTCAGCTATGCCAAATGGGGCTATTTGTTTATCCTTCCGTTCTTTGCTGCGTTTTTCATCTTCTCGTTAATTCCGCTGGTGGATACAGTTCGCTACAGTTTTTATGAGTACTATCGTTCCGGCATCAAAGAGGTTGGTCCTACGTTTATTGGTTTGGAGAATTATGCTGAGTTGCTTCGCTCCGATATGATCGGCTATGCTGGAAATACCCTGATTCTGTGGCTCATTGGTTTTGTGCCTCAGATTGTCATTGCGTTGTTGCTGGCGAACTGGTTTACAGATATCCGCATTAAGATTCGCGGAATGCAGGTGTTTAAAATTATTATTTATCTGCCGAATCTGATTATGGCGTCGGCATTTGCCATGCTTTTCTTTGCGCTGTTTTCCACCAATGGCCCCATCAATTCGATTTTGCTGTCTGTGGGAATGGTTTCTGAACCGATCGATTTTATGGGCACTGCGTTCGGTACCCGTTCGCTGATCGGCTTGATGAACTTCCTCATGTGGTTTGGCAACACGACCATTATGCTGATGGCTGCCATAATGAGCATCAGCCCGGACATTTTTGAGGCTTGCGAGTTGGATGGCTGCGGCAGTGTAAAGCGCTTTTTCTATATCACCTTGCCGCTGATCCGCCCGATTCTGGCGTACACACTGATTACCTCCATCATCGGTGGATTGCAGATGTTCGATGTGCCGCAGATCCTGACCAACGGACAGGGCAATCCGAACCGCACCTCCATGACGCTGATCATGTTCCTGAACAGCCATTTGAAGAGCCGTAACTATGGTATGGCTGGTGCGCTTTCGGTCTATCTGTTTATCGTCAGCGGCGTTCTGTGCTTCTTTGTCTATCGCATGACGAACGGCAAGGATAAAACAGGCACGGCGCGGGCCGCCAAGAAAGCAAAAGGAGGCAGCAAAGCATGAAACATAAAAAAGGTAATTTGGGCGAAACGATCCTCGCTTACTTTATTTTGATCGTGCTGTCCTTTCTGTGCCTGTTCTTCTTTTACATCTTAATCGTCAACGCCACTCGCTCTCATGCGGATTTGCAGAAAGGGTTCAGCTGGCTGCCCGGCAACTATTTTCTGGAAAATCTGAAAAGTGTGGCGAATGACGGCAGCTTCCCCATGTTCCGGGGAATCCTGAACAGCCTGATCGTCTCCACCTGCACGGCGGCATTGTGTACTTATTTTTCGGCGCTTACTGCTTATGGACTGTATGCCTATCAGTTTAAGCTGAAAAAAGTTGCGTTTACATTTATTATGGCGATTCTGGTCATGCCCACACAGGTCACAGCCATGGGTTTCTTGCGCTTGATGACAAACATTGGGCTGTATGATTCGCTGCTGCCGCTCATCCTGCCTTCGGTGGCGTCTCCGGCTGTGTTCTATTTTATGTACAGCTACCTGGAGTCCTCGCTGCCGCTTTCGCTGGTGGAAGCGGCGCGGATCGATGGTTCTGGCGAATTTATGACCTTCAACCGCATTGTGCTGCCGATTATGAAACCTGCGGTAGCGGTGCAGGCTATCTTTACCTTCGTGGGTTCTTGGAATAACTACTTTGTTCCTGCCCTGATTATTCAGTCGAAGGACAAGATGACGGTTCCCATCCTAATTGCCACATTGCGCGGCGCTGACTATATGAATTTTGATATGGGCAAGATTTATATGATGATTATGGTGGCGATCGTTCCGATCATTGTGGTTTATCTGCTGCTGTCCAAATACATTATCGCCGGCATCACGCTGGGCGGCGTGAAAGAATAATCCCCGGCAAAAAGACCGTCATAGTATACAACACTATGGCGGCCTTTTGTGTATTCATATTTGAGAGGAAGTTTGTTTTATGGTAATAACGCATAATTTTAGCGGCAGCCGGGATGCGGCTCCTGCTGCGCGAGAAATTTGTCACGCCGCACTGGCGAGAAAAGCAGCAGCAGCTGGGATCGTACTGCTGAAAAATAATGGGATCTTGCCACTGGCGGCAACGGCGCCAATTGCGCTGTTCGGAAACGGTGCAGGGCATACGGTAAAGGGCGGAATCGGCTCCGGAGATGTGAACAATCGGGAGAATATCTCGATTTATGAAGGTCTTAAGGCGGCTGAAGTGCCTCTGACCAGTGAATCATGGATAGAAGACTATGAGAAACGGTATATGACGGCGCGCTTTCAGTGGAGAGACAAAATTCTGGAAGATGCAAAAAAGGTGGAAAATCCATTCGATGCCTATGCAGACAACCCTTTTGTGCTTCCGCAGGGGCGAGACATTGAACCGGAAGACTGGCGGGGGGCCGCTGCTGCGGTGTATGTGATCAGTCGCATTTCGGGAGAAGGAAAGGATCGAACCGCACAGGAAGGCGATTATCGGCTGAGCGAACAGGAGCGGGAAGACCTTCGCAGGTTAGATGCGGCAGAACTTCCGGTGATCCTGCTGATCAATGCGGGAGGTCCGGTGGAGCTGACCGACCTGATGGAGCAGATGCACCATCTGGCGGCGATCCTGCAGATTTCTCAGCTGGGTCAGCAGGGAGGAGCTGCCGTTGCAGATGTTCTGCTTGGGAAAGTGGTCCCGGAGGGGAAACTTACTGCCACCTGGGCACGTCGTTATACGGATTACCCCAGTGCAGATACATTCGGGGCGTGCAATGGCGATTTGGAGAAAGAAATTTACACAGAGGGAATCTATGTGGGCTATCGCTACTTTGATAGTTTTGATATACAGCCCTTATTCCCGTTTGGCTACGGACTGTCCTACACCGAGTTTTCGGTAGAGTTTGAAGGGATGGAGGCCGATGCGCATGCTGTTCGGGTGGCAGTTAAGGTGAGCAATACCGGCAAACTTTATGCGGGGCGTGAAGTGGTTCAGGTTTATGCAGCCTGCCCGCAGAACGGGGGCGCAAAGGAATACCGGCGTTTGGTGGGCTTTGCAAAGACGCAGCAACTTGGACCGGGGGAGACTCAGTGTGTAACGATTGCGGTGGATGCGAAGCAGCTGGCTTCCTTTTCTCAGGAAAAGCAGGCGTGGCTCCTGGAACAAGGCGTGTATACTCTTTTTGTAGGCAATAGTAGTGTGAACTGTAAGCCCTGCGCCCACCTAAAGGTGGAGACAGAAAAGGTGCTGGAGCGCACACATCCGATCTGCCCGGTGCAGCATCCCTTTGAAGAACTGAAATGTGCTGCGCCTGCAATGGAGAAGGCGGCGCTGGCCACACAGATGAAACTGCCGTGCGTTCGGTTCAACCCTGAGCCGGAGGAGAAGGCACAGGCCGCAATAGTCCCGCTGGCAGACGGCCCGGTGGAGGAGTTGATTCCTCTGCTCTATGGCAATATCACAAAAGGCGCCAGCACCTTGGGTTCCGCGGGAATCCGCGTGCCTGGTTCTGCGGGCGAGACGTCTGAGGCGCTGGAGACATCCCGTGGGGTTCGGTCGCTGATTATGGCGGATGGCCCTGCCGGTCTCCGGCTGCGCCAGAGCTATCAGGTTGATCGGGATACGGGTGAGGTGATTCCCACCGGAGTATTGGGGTCCCTGGACAACGGATTCCTGGATGAGCCAAAGCATCATGACAATGCGGACACCTACTATCAATTCTGTACGGCATTTCCGGTGGGCACGGCGCTGGCTCAAAGCTGGGATCTTGAACTTATGGATGAATTCGGGCGGGCGATTGCCGCGGAAATGGAGGAATTCCATATCGATCTGTGGTTGGCCCCGGGGCTGAATATTCACCGAAATCCACTCTGTGGACGTAATTTTGAATATTATGCGGAGGACCCGCTGCTGTCCGGCATGATTGCGGCGGCGGTGACCCGCGGCGTGCAGCATGACGGCAGCCGAGGGGTGACCATCAAGCATTTTGCGTGCAACAACCAGGAGGATCACCGAATGGGCGTGGATGTGCGTGTTTCGGAACGAGCGTTGCGAGAGATTTATCTGCGAGGATTTGAAATTGTGGTCAAGGCGGCAGCTCCGGCAGCGATCATGACTTCGTATAATCGTATCAATGGTGTGCAGGCGGCGAACAGCAGAGATCTGTGTACGGTGGTAGCTCGTAAGGAATGGGGATTCGACGGACTGATTATGTCTGATTGGAACACCACCGTTCCCGCAGATGGCAGTATTCCCTGGCAGTGTGCGGCAGCAGGGAATGATGTGATCATGCCAGGAAACCCGCAGGATGATGCAGATATCCGGAAAGCTTTGCGGGAGGGCGTCCTGAAAGAGGAAGAGGTGCGTGCTTGTGCAGGCCGTTTGATTGAGCTGTCCCAGCGGTTGAGTCAGGGAAGATAAATGGGAATCAATGCAGCAGAATATAGTGAATGCTCATAGCAGATAAGAGGGGTTATAGAGTATTATGCACCACAGTCCAAACCTGCTGCATGATCGCGGAAACCTGCTGAATTTGCGGATCATCCAGTCGGCCGGTTGCATTGGCCAGACGGGTGATCTGGTTCAGATTGTTCCCAATGGCGGACAGCTCTCTGGAAAGTTCCCGGTAGCTTTCCGCGGGGCGTGGTTTGATGGAACAGCCGGAAATCAACTGGCGTACAATGGCACTCTTGGATAGGCTGCTCACGGTTTGCAGGTGCTCCAGGTGCTGCGCCTCTTCTTTCGAGAGAAATGTTTCAAAGCGGATGGGTCTATTTCGCATGATGCAGAATCCTTTCAGATGGAATGGGGTATCAGGGGTTTTCCCCTGACAAGTGGCGTTTGTGTGGACAAATGCCGAGCTTTCGAGCCTGGGATTTTAAAATGAAAAGAAGGCGCTTTCCTCTTTTCAGATAGTAGGTTCCATATTTGGTTCTTTCTATACTTACTCTCTTCTATACTTGGTTGCATCGGAATCTCCGTATTTGGAAAATCCGATCATGGAAAAGCCGATTTCGGGCCAGGGAGCGAATCAGGAAAAGGGCTGTTCAAAGATCTGATAATCGTAGTCGATGATATGGCCCTGTGCATCGCGCACCTTTTCGCGCTTTAAGTAATGGTGAGCTTCCAGTTCCTTCAGCCCGGTGCGGACGCTGTCCGGACCGTCCCGGTTTTGGCTGGCAAGACCGCGAATGCTGTAGTCCCAGTCATCTGGATTGGAGAGCATATAGGAGAGCAGTCCTTTGGCTTTCAGTGAAAGATTTGGATCACGCAGATGGACATTGCTCATAACGGTGTAGTTGTTCCGTTTCGGGACGCGGAAAACAGGCATGGGTAAGCTCCTTTCGGTTTTGTGCAATGATTTCGGACCCCGTTTTTTGGACCACACTGCATTGAAACGGGGCGGAATCAATGGTATTATGGAAAACAGAATCCACAGAATTTAAGGAAAAAACCAGGGCAGAAAGCGGGGGAAAGAAGAAACGGGAGGTCTCCGGCCGTTCGAATCCACCCGCTCCCACCAACAAAAAGCCTTGCAGAATCTCGATTCTGCAAGGCTTTTTGCTTTGCCAGATTCAAGTTTTTCCTGCAGCACCACAGACGGTGGGCATTGATACGATCGAAAAGCGAGGAATGTGTTATGAACAGCAGCTTGCGCAGCGATGCGAATACCATCATCGAGCGGTCCATCCAGGCGGTTCTGCCGGACGAGGCGGTACGCCGCGCGTTGAGCGGCCGGGCGTTTTCCGGCCGGGTGCTGCTGGTGGCGGCGGGAAAGGCGGCCTGGCAGATGGCCGGTGCCGCCGCGGCCCGGCTGGGCGACAGGCTTTGTGCCGGTGTGGTGGTGACCAAATACGGCCACGTAAAAGGCCCCATTCCCCGCTGCACCTGCTACGAGGCAGGCCACCCGGTGCCGGATGAGAATTCCTTTGCCGCCACCCAGGCCGCGCTGGACCTAGTAAAGGACGCGGGCGAGGGTGATACCGTGCTGTTTCTGCTTTCCGGCGGCGGCAGCGCCCTGTTTGAAAAGCCGCTGGTGAGCGGCGAAGAGCTGCAGGACATCACAGGTCAGCTGCTGGCCTGCGGGGCGGACATCGTGGAGATGAACACCCTGCGCAAGCGGCTGAGTGCGGTGAAGGGCGGGCGCTTTGCCCGGCTGTGCGCACCGGCCAGGGTATTTGCGGTGGTGCTCAGCGACATTCTGGGCGACCCGCTGGATATGATCGCCTCCGGCCCCGCCTGCCCGGATTCCTCCACCTGCGCCCAGGCGCTGGCGGTGGTGGAGAAGTACCGTTTGACCCTGAGCGGCGCGGCTCTGGAATGCCTCAAACAGGAAACCCCCAAGCAGCTGGATAATGTGGAGACACAGATCACCGGCAGTGTGCGCCAGCTGTGCGCTGCCGCTGCCCGGGTCTGCCGTGAGCTGGGCTATGAGCCGGTGCTCCTCACCGACCGGTTGTGCTGTCAGGCCAGGGAAGCCGGGAGTTTTCTGGCCTCCATCGCCAGGACCCACGCCCACCCCGAGCACCCCATGGCCTTTATCGCCGGGGGCGAAACGGTGGTGAAGCTGACTGGTAAGGGCAAAGGCGGCCGCAACCAGGAGCTTGCCCTGGCCGCTGCCGAGGGCATCGCGGGCATGGAGAATGCGGCGGTGTTCAGCGTGGGCAGCGACGGCACCGATGGCCCCACCGATGCGGCGGGCGGCTATGTGGACGGAAGCACCCGAGCCGCGCTGCTGGCCGAGGGACTGACCATTCACCAGGTGCTGGAAAACAACGACGCCTATCATGCCCTGCAAAAAACCGGCGGGCTGATCGTGACCGGCCCCACCGGCACCAATGTGAACGATGTGGCTCTGGTGCTGGTGCGCTGAACCGGGCGTACAGGCGAACAGAGGGCTCCGTGCCTTCCTTTTATTTTTTCAACAAAGAACGCCCCGGCCTGAGCCGGGGCGTTCTTTGTTTTGTGTTTTGCAAAGCTGCGGAAGGGCCGCTGTGTGCGGCACGGGACTCAGCCCAGACTCTGCAGGTATTCGTCCATGGCGGCGGCCACAGTTTTGGAATACTTCACCGCCTCCACCACGGTGCGGGCGCCCAGCACCACGTCGCCGCTGGCGAAGATACCCGGGCGGCTGGTGTGGCCGGTCTCGTCGATGGCCAGCAGGCCGTGATCGGTGGTGTTCAGGCCGTGGGTGGTGTTCACGATTTTGTCCTTGGGGCCCTGGCTCACCGCAATGATCACGCTGTCCGCCAAAAAGAGCGCCGGTTCGCCCATTCCGGTCACCTGGCCCTCTTCGTCAAAGGCGGCCTGCCGGTATTCCACGCCCGCATCGGTGATGCGCTCGCTGTGGATGCCGTAAAGGAATTCCACCCCGTCGGCCAGGGCGTAGTCCACCTCCCGCACGCTGGCGGCGGGCTTGTCCGACCGGCAGAGGATGGTCACGTGCTTTGCTCCCTTGCGCAGGGCGGTGCGGGCCACGTCCATGGCCGAGTTGCCCGCGCCGATCACCGCCACCTCACTGCCCAGATCGTACACGTCCGGGTCCACCAGATAGTCGATGGCAAAGTGTACATGGCCCAGGCTCTCGCCGGGGATGCCCAGCTTTTTGGGCCGCCACACGCCGGTGCCGATGAAGATGGCCTAATAGCCGTCCCGCTGCAGGTCATCCACCGTGAGGGCGCCGCCGATGGCGGTGTTGGGCCGGATCTTTACCCCCAGCTTCACCGGCTGGTCCTTGTAGCGGTCCAGCACCGATTTGGGCAGCCGGAAGGCGGGGATGCCGTAGCGCAGCACGCCGCCGATCTTTTCCCGGCTTTCAAACAGGGTCACATCATAGCCCTTCTGGGCCAGCAGCACCGAGATGGTGATGCCCGCAGGCCCGCTGCCGATGATGGCCACCCGTTTTCCCTTGTTCGCCTCGCGCTGAATCTTCATCCGGTCCAGGTAGCTGTCCGAGATGTAATTTTCAATGCTGGAGATGTGCACCGG
>PPYE01387083.1_pt1 | contig 20869 bp, 24 predicted proteins | sample 1559881 | NCBI WGS metagenome assembly PPYE01 (sample SAMN08240022, study PRJNA423297) | Human gut metagenome, whole genome shotgun sequencing project.
TCCAGGTTGAGCAGCTGATTGATTTCTTTTCGTTTTTCCAAATCCGTGAAATAGCTCTCCACTACTGCATAGATGTTGAAGCCGGTTGTGGAACCCGCAGCCAAATCCAATGACTCAACCATTTTCTCTACTGCTTGATGAATGCGTTTCTTACTGATAAAATGCAGTTCATTACTATGAATTAAGCTCTTTTCCATGATATTTTCTGTTTTAGTTATTGTAGTTATAACATTCTATCAAGCAAGTTAGTTCATGTAGATTGAACAGACTTGACAGTCGACCGAACGATATTTCTTTTTATATTTGCCAAAAATATAAGCGCGGCAATGAAAGAACTGTTTATAAAAATACTCCGTTTTCTGATGTTTGTACTGGTCGTAGCTTTGGGCTGCATCGGATATAACATCTATGAAGATACGTTGGCTGCTGTGTGGATACCCGTAGGGGTAGGACTTGTGGTGGCAGTCGTTACACTTCCTCTATATAAAAAATGGATATGGCTGACAACGATGGAGCAAAAGGCAGTGAATATATTGTGTCATGTGGTGTGCGTGGGTGTCATCAGTTGTTCGCTTTTTCTGGTAGGGAATTATCAGATGGCGGCTCCTGCTTCGACAAAGGAGGTGACGGTCACCGTACTTGAGAAGCTGATAAAAGAACATGAAAAGAGACGTAAAGTAGGCAAGCATCGTTATGTGTCGGACGGAGTACGTAAGGAGTATTACTTAAAGGTGGCTTTCGAGGATGGAGCGATAGAGACCTTGCATGTTTCCACAGCCACATACAACAAAGCACGAAAAGGCAAACCGAAAGTTCTGACTTTGCAGAAAGGAGGTTTCGGATTGCCGGTGATAACGAAGGGGCTATAGTTTTCATCCCCCCATGCAAGACATCAGATGAGGAACTGAATGCTCTTCTTAAAGATTTCTGCGTACAAAATGTCCGTCAATCCAAATGGTGGCATGGTGTCCTTTGAATTTCAGTAATACATAATTGGGAATGTTGCTCATTGGAACGGGGCGGGGATATCCCTCTTGGTTGATGGAAGTGATGACGACGGTTTCGCATCTTGCCAAGATTTCTGCTGCTTTCTCGATTAATGTTGCCATATTGGATGTTTTTATTGATTTGATTGCTGCAAATATGGGCATGGTAATAGGAAGAGCTATTGTAAAAAATCGACTTTTATGTTTTCACATAACTCAAAGTCCCTTCTTCCAATGGAGCGGAAGTGAGAAGCTGGCTTGGCGCGTTGCCGGACATCTTTTTGATTTCTTTTGAGAGATGGGAAACATCATAATATCCTGCTTTGATGGCAACGGACAGCAGATTGTCGAAAGAGGTACTTCGCAACAAGTCTACAGCATGTTTGAACTTCATAATCCGACTGTACTCTTTGGGTGTAAGTCCGGTGTGCTGCTTGAATTTCCGTTCGAAATGGCGTTGGCATAGGCAAGTCTCCTCCGCTAACCGGAGGAGTGACAAGTCACCCTTGCATCGGTTGATTTGCTGTATGGCGAACAGCATGCTCCGTTCTGTTTTTGGACTGTATCGGCATAAGGCTTGAAGCAGGAAGTTTTCAATAAAGACCAAGTGTTCTTGAATGGTTCCCAGTTCACCCAGTCTCTCTGCAAAAGAGTGGGTAAAGAGGCTAGTAAGCTCATCGGCGTTTAACCGTAAGTTGGTGAGCTCCTGCAAAGGGAGGTCCATGAAGCGAAGTATTCCGCAAGGCAGAAAACGGATTCCCAGCATATGGACTGTTACCGTATGGGTCACCAATTCGGAATATTTGGTCATGGCTCCAATGAAGTAGGCATGGTAGGGCTGCATAACGAGGCTGTCGTGTACGGCCTTAGGAGCTTCACCCAACGTGAATATAAAGTCAGTGCATCCGTCCGGCAGGATATTGATGTGCATGCCGTATCCGGGTTGTCCTTTAAACTCCCAATATTTGTCAATATAGGGGGAGAGCAGGGGGCTGGGATGATATTCTTTGTACATAGGTTGTAAAGATAGGAATAAACTTCGAAGATAGGGAAATCCCTATGTATAAATAGAGAGAATCACGGAAAAGGAGATTTTTATCATACTACATTTGCTGTATGGATAAATACTAAAACTTTCTATTATGAAAAAGATGTCAGTTGTTTTAGGCTTCCTGCATTTAGAGATTTGAATAAGGAGGGAGAGGCTTGGACATTCCGTGCTTATACTCCTGCGGGGTGGTCGGCTGTCAAGGTGTGGTTCAAAGACGGAAAAGTGGACGAAATGAAGAGCTATCTGGAGGATACTTATCCGGTTACCACTTCGCGGGACAAAAGTTTCATGGACGAGAAAAAAGAATCTTCCGACAAGAGTAGCGAAACAAAGGTAATAGTTTCGCCGGAAGGGAAACATTACATCAAAATGGGCTCGGTAGTAGTCACTCCCGAAGGCAAGCATATAATAGTACCTTGATTATACCAGCATAATCGTTTCCGGATATAGTATAATGTGAATATACCTTTCTATAAAGTGCTGATATTTATAAAGTTCTATATTTTTTGCAGATTTTAGGTATATGTAGTTCAAAGAATGTTATCTGAAATGAAAAGAATGGGCAATGTTTGTCATTGCTCTGTCTTTATCTTATATTTGAGTAGATAATATAGGATATCATTTTAAGAAAGGAACTAATAATAAGATAATAATATGAAGAATATTGAGAAGGCGACCAATAATATGAAAATGGTATATTCCATTCTGTGCAATCTTAAGAAGTGTACAATCTTTGAATTACAGAAACTGACGAAGTTCAGGGATGTGGATTTGTGTTTGGCCTTGGGGTATCTGCTGCAGAATAACCAGATTTATCAGAAGCGTATTGATAACATGGTTTACTATGGAGTCGTCGCAAAATGAAAAGATATACAATAGGTTTACCACACATTTTGCTTACATGCTTGCATGGTGCTTTCTAATTGTTTGTTATACCGCATTTTACAGTATGTAAGCAGATGCCATGCAAGTATGTAGGCAAACTTTGCTTGCATGCTGTTTTTTCTTGTGCAAATGGCTGGTCTTCTTTCCGCAAAGAACAGCTCTTTCTCCTACTAAAAGCTTATTAATGACTATTGTGCACGGTTGTGATGCAGTTTCTTCACTATTGTGGTACGGCTTCTTCATGCTTGTGGAGAAGTCGTACCACAATAGTGCGCATGCCTAACTATCATTTATTCAGTGTATTGACAGCCTATGTTAGAGCAATGAAAGACTGATAGACTGTCTTTCATTGGCTGTGTGTCTACCTTCAAAAGAGTGATATGGTAGTGGATAATGTTCATGTTTTGCTGCTTTTTCAGTGAAAGAAATCATGAATATTTGGATACTTGAAAAAGAAGTCCCACCTTTGCACGCGAATTAGAAAACCAAAAGAGTTTTGTAATCCTCATCGGAGGGCTGTAAAAATGCCGGATAAGATGACTGGGTAAAACCAATCATTTTATCCGGCATTTTTTTGCTTTTGGGCAAGACAATAACCTATAAATATAGTTGAACATGAAAAGAGATGCAATTGATTTGAGTACACTGAATGTGTTTACATTGTTTCGGAAATATTTTGTTCCTACGTTGCTGGGTATGCTCAGTATGTCGGCCGTAACAGCGATTGACGGGATATTTGTCGGGCATGGAGTAGGTAGCGACGGGATTGCGGCCGTAAATATCTGTGTCCCTTTACTGATGCTTTTTACGGGAATCGGGCTTATGGTTGGTGCCGGGTGTTCTGTGGTCGCTTCTATCCAATTGTCGAGAGGCAAAAGCAAGTCTGCTCGGTTGAATGTGACACAAGCATTACTGTTTGTAACGATTGTTGCTTTGATACCCTCTGCTTTGATGATGGCTTTTCCGGCAGAAACAGCCCGGATGCTCGGCTCTTCCGAACATCTGTTGCCTATGGTGACGGATTATCTGCTGTGGTTTGTTCCGTCATGGGTCTTTCAGATATGGATAACGGTGCCGCTGTTCGTCATTCGTCTGGACGGTGCTCCAAAGCTGGCTATGTTGTGCAGCCTGATTACGGCTGTAATCAATGTGGTGCTCGACTGGCTGTTTATCTTTCCTTTTGGCTGGGGAGTCATGGGAGCAGCATTTGCCACTTCCATCAGCATCATGGCCGGCGGACTGGTGGCGATGGTCTATCTACTGTTTTATGCTCGGCATTTGCGTTTACAACCACTCAAATGGAGTGTCAAGAGCCTGCGGCTTTCCGTGCGGAATATTGGTTACCAGTGCCGTATCGGTCCTTCTGCCTTATTGGGAGAGGCAACGCTTGCTGTTCTTATGTTCGTCGGGAACCAGGTATTTATGTCCTATCTGGGGGACGATGGCGTAGGGGCATTCGGTATAGCGTGCTATTATATTCCTTTTGTTTTCATGGTAGGTAATGCTATTGCACAATCTGCCCAGCCTATTATCAGCTATAATTTCGGACTGGGCTACAAGGAAAGAGTGATGACGGCGGAACGTATTGCGTTGCTGACGGCTGTGGTCTGCGGTGTGGTTGCAACGGTGGCATTCACTGTTTATCCTTATCTGCTGGTTGGCCTTTTCATCAGTCTTGACAGTGAAGCGGCGAAGATAGCGATACACGGTTTCCCCTATTTTGCAAGCGGCTTTGTCTTTTTCATTGTGAATATTGCTGTGGTAGGTTATTTTCAGAGTGTTGAAAGAATAAAGCCAGCTACGATTTTTGCTTTGTTGCGTGGCTTTGTTTTCCTTATTCCGAGTTTTATTCTGTTGCCGAAGTTCTTGGGTGTGTCGGGAATCTGGTTGGCAATGCCACTCTCGGAGGCTTTGACAATCATTGTGATTCTGCTTTTTGTTCTGAAGCATCGGTATGCTTATAAAGTTTCCAGCCAACTCATTACGTCGTAGATGCCTTTAAAAAAACGAGGTTGTGCCAACGTTTTGACATAACCTCCTAAAACCGTAACCTAAGATTTCTAAAATTGGCGAGATTGGACAATCATACATTTGTATGAACTCTATATATTTGCAAATTATATCGTTATAGATGAAAAGTAGCACTGAAAATATATACAAACAGAAAGTCAATCAAGTAATTGATTACATAAATTTTAATCTGCATCAGCCATTGCAATTGAATGTAATAGCCGACATAGTAAATATGTCTCAACGGCAATTGCTCCGTATGATGAGTTCTGCTTTGGATGAACCATTATACTCTTATGTGGCGAGGCAACGAGTAGAACGAGCTGTACTATATATGCAAACTGAAGACATGAGTTTACAGAATTTGGCTGGGTTAGTCGGCTACGATAATCCGCAATCGTTCTCCAAAGCATTTAAGAAACAATTTGGTATCTCTCCCAAAACATATATCAGCAGATTAAGGATGCGATTAAAAGAGTGCGAACATGATGGAAAGGAGTGCGAATTGCATTCTGAAGTCTACAATTTCGAGGGATTAAATTTAGTATATATCCGTATATGGGGTAAGTACGGAGAGGAAGAACCTTATGAAACAGTATGGAGTAAATTGATACATTTCTTAAAGAGCAATGACTTACTTCTGCCCGATACACGTTTTATTGGGTTAAGTTTTGACGACCCTAATGTGACAAACCCTAATCAATGTCGTTTCTATGCTTGTGCATCGGTACAAAAGGAAATTATGCCTACTTGTGAATTTGGTACAATCCGGCTACCACAAGGTAAATATGCGGTCTATACGTTGCAGGGGTATTATACAGATTTGCAGGACTGGTATAACATCATTAACGTAAGCCAAGAATATTCACTTCGTCATGGGATGTCTTTTGAGGAGTATATCAATTATTCAAAAGAAAATAAAAAAGAGAGTATCACAAAAATCTACATACCGATAAAATAAATAAAAGCATGGAAAATAGTTTACCTAAATATATAACTCTAACAGAGGATAATATAGATAAAGAACATATCTGCTGCGCATTCTCTGACAAAAAATGCTTGGAAGGATATGAGTCCAAAAAGGAATGGCTAAAAAAGGAATTTGCTAATGGCTATGTTTTTAGGCGGCTTGATGCACGAGCCAAAGTTTTTATAGAATATGTTCCTGCTGAATATGCGTGGCTTCCGGTTACTGCCCCTAATTATTTAATGATTAATTGTTTTTGGGTTTCAGGGCAGTATAAAGGTCAAGGGCATGGATATAATTTGCTCCAATTTGTGATTGAAGATGCAAAAAAGCAACAAAAAAATGGATTGGTTACTGTTGTAGGTACAAAAAAGAACCATTTTATGAGTGATACGAAATGGTTGCTGCAACATGGCTTTAAGGAAATAGAAAAACTTCCAAATGGATTTTCATTGTTGGTAATGAGTTTTCATGAGAATAGTGCAGTTCCATATTTTAATGATTGCGTCAAAAGTGGAGAATGCCCCGACAAACTGGGAATAGTGGCTTATTATTCTAATCGTTGCCCATATACGGATTATTATGTAAATGGAGTGTTGCGTGTTCTTGCGCAAGAAATAAATATTCCTTTGAAAGTAATTAAATTGGAAACGAGAGAGCAAGCACAAAACTCTCCTACACCAGCTACTATATTTTCTCTTTTTTACAATGGGAAGTTTGTAACTACGGATTTAAGTATTTGTACTGAGTCTAAATTTACAAAACTATTAAAGTAGTAAAATGAAAGAACTGGTTAATAACATGTTAGCTGAAATAGAGGTCAATATATCTGAAATCGACCTCTACGGTTATGATATTGTTGAAACTTTTCTTTCAATAGTGCGTCGTTTGCAAGCGGTTCTCAATGATTTAAAAACAAAACTGCAAATTCATTCCTTCTATAAGATTTATCGGATAGAAACACAATGCCCCGATGGTAGTAATGATGTAATCAGAAACTATATTAAGTAAAGAACTGGATAACCTGACCTGCTTCTTTAACCGTAATCTGGACTTTTACCAATATTATCGTTTTCATTCGACCTTGTATGATGAATATTATGTTGTTCGTGGAAAGTTTGATTTACGCCTATGTACCGATAGCGCACAATTCGATAAAGACCTGAATTTCTCAACCTTGTTTCTTCGGGTGGCATTAACAATGGCAACGTGGGAATAAAAGAAATGATGAATTTTCTCAGTACGGTGCTCTAAATGGAGTTAGGCGATTATTATGCCGCTTATATTGCCATGAAAGAACGGAAGAAGGATTGGACGGCATATCTTAGCCGTTTGCAAGACAGCTTAGTCAAACGAATGGACGAAGGATAGTAAATGACAAACTTCTGTTTTTCTTTTCGCCAGTATTATATTGCTTCAATATTATAAATCAACCATTTAGTCTTGTTGGGGTACCGTGCTGTGGATGCTTTCCAGCATAGAATTGATATGTACGGCTTCTGCGGTTCTGCCGGAAGCCTTGCCTAATTTCACGCTCCAGTGAGCCGGATTTATTTCCAGTTTGGTGTTGAACTGGGCTACAACTTGGTCGATAGTGATACGTGCGATAATCGGTGCGTTGCCGTTCTTCTTTACTGCATTTCGTTTGACGAAATAGAGTAGCTTGAAAGTACTTCTCATAATCTCTTTTTTAGTTACAAAATTAAATTGATGAACTGAAAATGAGATATTTGCAGTACGGACAAATCAAGACAACAAACCGACAATTTCAGACATTCCGTGACCTAAAATCCGAAAGGTCGGACAGGTCACGAATTGGTCACGAAAGTATGTCTTTTTGTGACCATTTCGTGTCTTAGGTCACGGACTTTATACAAAGAAAAAACTCCTGCAATACCTTGATATTGTAGGAGTTGTCTTTTCTTTGTCTGGTTTTGTCCAGCTTCTTGGTGATCCGCCTGGGGTTCTTTCCCAATCCGCATATCTTAATGCGTTTTCAATTTGAGAATTAAGATACTTTTTTATTGGTATTAGTTTTATTCCCAAATCTGATTTTTCCACAATAGAAAGAATATTCCGCCAGTCAGAAGCCTCTAAATCGCCGAGATTGACATCACCGCAAACAACTGTTCCGCCATTTCCTCGCCACCATATTTTAGAAAATAAATCAATTTCTTGTGTTAATGATATAAACAGCAATAACACATCTTCGAATAACTCTTTCATTGAGTGTCTTGCTATATCTACAATAAGATTCATTTTTTTATAACTGTCATAATTCTCTTTGCAATAATTCAACAGGAAGTTTTTGGCACGTATACTTGCTTCTTGTGACAAATTCCCAAAAAAAGAATTGTAGAAATGCTCGCCAATTCCTAAATATACTTCTTTTTTATCGTGAAAATCAAAAATATTTTTCAGTATTGGCTCGATTTTAGTGGATTCCCAAATGACATTTAAATATCTGTCTTCATGCAAATAATGTTGATTTTTATTTTTTAAATACAAATTATCAAGATACTCTATAAGAAAATTTTCATCTCGTTGTATAATCTTAGAAAATCCTTTTCTAGTTAGATCAAAATGATTGTCTATTGAATCTTGTTGCAAGTATAGTTTCTTTATTAAATCAATGTCATTTCCTAATTCCTCAAAGTAGTCTTCTATAATATTGAATTGTACAAAAATTATTTCGTTTTGTTTTTCGTTTTTATCAATGATAATTTGTAATAATTCTACAAATAAATTTGGTTCAATACTTAAATATCGCTTTAATCCTCCAAACCATATTGAAGCTTTATCCGGCAATCTTTTTACAGTATCTTTAATTTGTTCAATATATTTCTCATTAATTAAATTGTCTGCCAAGTTGTCATAAAAAGATAACTCCCAAGAATATCTATACTTAAAATCGTTTCCTTGTATAATGTTCCAAATATATTGAGATTTTTCTTGTGTTGTTAGTTGATTCCTGAAGATAGTTCTTGGCACATAACCAGTCTGATTATCTGCATTTATCACTTCGGTCAAAAACTGACAACCTAATTCGAAATTTCTCGTACAATTTTCATCAACAATTAAATCAAATGAATTATTATAGCCCCAATCATTTTTTGCAATACTTTTTAAGTAAATAAAAGTGTTGTAAAATAATTCAATTTCTTTAATGTTATTGAAAATAAAAGATTTCCTAATCTCTTCTTCTTTCAATTTTTCATATTCTTGGTGATTTTCAAAATCATAGCTTTCCTTGTCTCTGAATCTATCCCAATCTAAAATAAGATACTTTTCATAAGTTGGGTTTGTGAATTTTTGAGATAAAGAAACAAATTCAGAATGTTCTATTCCGTTTCTTTTGCACCATCTAATCTGTTCTTGAACGTAATGACAATGTACAAATGAGTCAGGGATTAAATAATTTTCAATAATAGGTATTAAGAATTGAATATCATATTCCATTATCTCTTTTATAACATCAGGGCTAACATTTGCATAACTCTGTAATAATTCGAGAGATTCCTCAGGAAATACGCTAAAGTAGTCATTTACATTATTCCAAATATTCTTTCGAAATAACCTAATCCATTGGTTATTGGGAATGGGATACTGATAAAAAGATATTGCATAATGTCTTTCGCTTTTTGTTTGTTGGTATTTAAAAGCAAGAAATGTTTTTGACAATTCATAGAATGCTGTTGAATACAAAACATCCTTTTTTGCTAAACCTTCAATTAAAATTTGAAAAAGTATGTTTTGCCTTTCAAAACCAAAGCGTTCATCTGTCCAGTCAAAGGTTAATACTTCTCTTATTTTATGTATTAGTTCGGGCAGGTGTTCTGGTTTCTTTCTGATAAACTCAAAAATCAATTCAATAGCATCTTTGAGCTTATTTTGAAATCGAAAAAAGTTACCAAGTAATTCAATAACAGAATTTTGGCTATAAGCAAAATCGTTTGTTTCATATTTTACTTCATAATTAATGCCATGAGGTAAAGGCAGTTGGTTTATTTCATTGTAAACATACAACAATGTTTCTTCTTGCAGATAAAACCAAAATGTTTCTAAAAATTCAAATGCTCTTTCTTCTTCATTTTCAATTGATTTTAAATAGTTTCGAAGAATAGGTTGAAGTTTTTGCATCACATTTTCAAAACCGAATGTATTGTTTGCAGGAATAACACAATCTTTAAACCGATTTTTGTTTTCATTAAAATATTTCTTTAAAAGTGTTTCAAATGAAAGCAAATTATCTTTTACAAATGCTTTATAGAAAAAGAAAATTGCTAGATTTTGTTCGGGAATTTTCACATAATCATATCGAATTTCCACTAGTTCCAATCTGTCTAATTTTTCTATTGCATCAATGAATGATGAATAATCAATATGGAAATTTTGTAAAATTAGTTCAATTGTATTTTTGTCTTTATAAGGCACTGCATTGAAAAAAGCAATAATCCCCAAGCATTTGATATTAAACTGATTGGAGAACTCTCCATCATCATTTATAAATGTTGAGAAATATTTTTCAAATAAATCGGATACGTCTGCTAAAGCATAAATATTTTGCTCCTGTTTTGCAAGCAATGCTGTCATAATTGCAAGTCGAGGATTACCGTCTGCGATACGAATAATTTCTTTATGAAACTGCCAATTTGAGATATTAAAGGGCTCTGCCTTAATAATATCAGTAATTTGCTCGTCTGAGAACTTTTTTAAAGTGTATTGGACAGGTGCAAATCCAAAACAATAACTTTCAACAATTGGCAGAGCATAGTCTCTTGCAGTAATAATAATCTTCAAATTCCCCTGCCGTTGCGACTTGTAAAAACCGGTAATTTGATTAAAAGCATCTATTCTGTTAGCATCATCAACGAAAAGGATATAATCTTTCTTGTCATCAAAATGCTGATATAAATCACTTAATAATTCACAATTTTTATACGAAAGACAAAAAGCATTATAAGATAAGTTTTCCGCTAAAAAACTATTAATTGCTTCAATAGCTATTTTTGTTTTTCCAACTCCTGCAATACCAGTAATTATTAAAAAATCTTTTTGTTTGATTACTTGTTTAATGTTCTCCAATTCTTCCTCTCTGTGCAGAAATGTATTATTCAAAGGTGTTGCTATACCTTTAGATGCTTTATTGTATTCATCAACAAAAGTTCTAATAGAAACAATTTGTCCTGTATCCAAAGGTAATCCTAGATACTTGTGAACTATATCTCTATGCTGTAAATGTAGTTCTAGTGATAGAGAATCAAGTGTATAAATTGTTAATGCAATTTTAGTCTTTCCCAGTAAATTTTTCAAAGATTGAATTTCATCTACATTTAAGTTGAAGTTTATGCAAAGTATTATTTCTACAATCTGATTTATCGGAATTTTTGTTTTTGTAGTATCAAGACATTTTTCTATATCTTCTCGCAATTTTGATACACCTTTTGTAATATTGGTTGAGTATTCTACAAATACATATTTACCATTAGGCAACAACAAAAAAGTGTCAGGTGTTCCTTTTATTGTTTTTTGTTTTCCGCTCTGACTTCCAACTCTCGAAAAAGCACGATAATTCTCATTTTTAAGAATTAAAAAACTATCGCATAATTCTTGAAAAACAGTTTCGTTTATACTTGCAAGGGCATTCTCTATAGTTTGTAATCTACTCATTTGTTATCATTTCAATTTTATATTATTATTACATTGCATTAGGAAAACTGACTTAATGCAGAAGAAGGAAAATTTTCTCCTAAAGTGATTCCCTTCTTGCTTGTAAAATTAGTAAATATTTGAAAAACAGCCATAATTACATCTAAAATATTTTTTAATAGTCTAGCAAAACTGCTGATGAACACTAATTATAGATTTACCTTCTTTTACTCCGTTCTGTAACCTCATGGTAGTAGGCGTTTTTTCCATGAGTTTTCGCCCTCCAAACGGACAAGGAAGCATGAGTGGGGAATAACTGACATAGGTACAAGAAATAACTTCGGTAACAACAGGGCTACCGCCTGAATCCTCGCTTAGACTTCTTCTTTTTTCTTTTCATCGGGATTTGTTGTTCTTCATTGCTGTTGTTTGGCTGAGGAGTGGGCAAGCCCAACAAAGAAGATAATACTAAATCTGGTACATTAATATTAATCTGCATATTATCAGCCTGTTGTAGCGTTTGTATATCCGACTGTATCGCTGTCCCAACATTTTGCTGATTAATTGGTTGTATCTCCGTATTTGCAATCTGTCCTTGCTGCATTTTAAGTTGCTCGGCAATGCTGCCGTTCTTCATCGTGTTGTTATACTCAAAAGATTCGGTTAACTGTCTTTCGTAGCCGAACAGTTTATCAAATCTCTGTTCCACTTGCTTAATTAGATTCACCCGATCAAAACCTCCTTTGATTATCCCGTTCTTGCTATTTTTATGATTGGTAAGCGGTGATAGCTTCTTTTTATTGGTTTGGTCTTTCCTGCTCACAATCAAATGACAGTGCATATTCAGTTCATTATCCGAACATTCACGGTCAAAATGAATCTTACCATAAAACTTTATATCCAAAGCGGATAGTCCTTTATTGAAGTTCTTGGCATATTCAGGAATAAATACTTGCCGTATATATCGCTTCATTGCTTCGGCTTGTTCCTGCTCTGTGTTACCCATAGCTTGAAGTTCCTTTTTCGATGGGCTGACATGGATAGCATAAAACTTAGCATCCGTTTTTAGAAGTTGCCCGATATTACTATCTATATTTTTTATGACGGTTGATTTATAGATGTTATCCTTTGTCAGATTGAAAAAGCCTTCGGTATAGATGCCCTTTCCTATCCGTTCTAAATCTTCATGTTCCATGTAATTAATTAACTGTCTGCAACTTCCAGCATTATTGTATATTCCGTTTGATGGTGGGGCAAAGTCTATGTGCATAATTCTACGGATTCATCAAATTACTGATTTTTGTTTTCAGATTCTCTTTCCTTTTACTATCCATCACACCGCAAGCAGATAGTTCTGAATAGAGTTGTATCAGTTGAAGTAACTTTTTATAATCTCGTTGGTGTATCTGGTAGAGCGCATTAATCTGTTTGGATTGATTGTTTATAACATCTGCATGATTACCGAACTGTTCACTTAGCTTTTTAAGTACGACTGTTTGTCTCTCCTGATTGGATTCTAGTTGAGAGAGAATAAGAGTTTCCAAATTTTTTCCGATGGTATCGAAACGCAAAGCGATAGCATTTGTTACCCGTATCATGGGATTCAGTTGTTCTTCCTCGTAATGACGAATGAAACGTATAATATCATCCTGCCTCTTATTTATTTTCGCCAGTTCAGACTTCACAGATTCTGGTGCTTCGGATGGGTTGATATGTGCCTTATCTATATACCTGAACGCTAACTTTACAACTTCACTCTTTTTCAGTGAATAGCGTTTGCATATCTTCTCTACCAAAGCTGCTGTTTCCTTATCTATGGAAATGGTAGTGAATATTGTTTTCCGACTGCTGTTTGGCATGGCAATTACTTTTTTATAGAAATATGAATAGATAAATACCTGATAATAAGCATTACAAAGAAAATACTTATTACAGGTGTCATTACAGCGTGTTCTTGTAACACGCTAAAGCCGAAGGCTTTGCCCCGCAGGGCAAGAGGGAAGATATGACTAATCATAAAGAAAGGGAGTTTACCACTTGCCCGATAACGCTGCAAGGTTCGGAAAGATACTTTCAGCAGGAAAGCTAAATCCTGATTGTCTAACAGTCGGTCGTTTTCATCCAGCACTTTATCGGTATTGATAAGAGATTGCAGGTTTTGACCTATCTCCCCAAGTTTCTTCGAGAGCCTTTCCATCCACTTATCGAAATTTTCGTTGTCTATATACATTTTGCTTCAATTTTTAGTTTAACATTATTGTTCTCAATCGATTGATGAAGCAAAGTTCGGCAAATGGGTGCAAATAAGTTAGGGGAGTAGATATGCTACACCCCTAACATTTGTTGGTAAGTTACTGATTTATAGATAGCCTTTCTTTTGATTTTCTTTAGTAATAACTTTGCGAAGTATATCTAAAAATTCGATTCGTTTATTGGCTTGCCGACAAATTACACTTTCATGCTTTTTGTGGATGTCCCCAAATTTGATATTGAAGAGATGTTCAAACGCTCGTCCGATTTCTGTTAATGGTGCTTCTTTTCCGGCATGGTTTACCACTCTCTTAGATAGGAATAATCCGCTAACCAGTTCCATGATTTCAACAAGGTTAGTTTCATCTGTCAGATAGAGTGGCGATTGTGGATTACTATTTTTTTTGTTTTGAAACGGGGCTGGATATTGAATTTTTAGATTCAATAGCTCCAGTTCTGAATTGATAATAGCCAATGTCTTTTGTAGAAACTGCTTTTTAAGCGCATTTTCCCCCCTGCCCGTAAAGAGGTATTGTTTCAAGTGAAGCTATCTCAATACGGGTAGCTACAAGAATACGATAAATAGTTGAATAATCGTTTTCATTACTTATGTCTCTAATTTTTTCGATAAACTCGTCATAGGCATTTTGCATTACATTGTTATTGACTTCCTCTTTAGACTTTTCAATCAAAAGGTTGAAAAGTTCTGTTCTTAATAATTTGTTCATAAGCATAATTTTAAACGGTGAATAAAACCAATAAATATATTGTCTACATTTAATATGCTTATTTGCGATAATGTTTTATAATCAAACTATTCTAGTTCTGATATATAAATATTGATTGTTTGCAATATATTTATAACATCAGTTTCTGTAATACCGTGACTCTCTATGCGTAATACTTTTTCCCAATCTTCAAAATCCACATTCCATTTATGAATCTGCGAGTATTGAGTAAATAGTATTTTTATTCTTTCTATTTCTAATTCGGTCGTAATAGAAGTTCGAAAAATCAAAATATCTCTTTTATTGTTACTGACTTTCGTCATATATCACTTCCTTATATTATTCATTTTATCTAAAAATACCGTTATTGCATCATATCGTAGATTTGAAACAGAACACACTACTTTGCTAATCTTTCTCGTAATAAACTTTTCTATGAAATTCATTTTGTCAAACAGAAACTCACCACCTAAGATTGCTTCGGCGACAGCATTTGAGCGTAGATATTCGGGGAAAGCTTTTTTAAGTTGCTCAACTTCTTGAGTATCGTTCATTCCGCAAATAAATAATGCTATAATCTTCTGTTCTAACTGAGCGCGATTCTTATTGCAGAATTTACTCATTAATCTTCCTGGGTGCCCAGCGTAAATAGAAGTTCCAAGAATAATTCTATCATAACCCTGAATATCAGGATTATGGAACTCTTTCAATGATATATACTCCAGTTCAGGACTTAATTTTTCTCCTATAAGATGTGCAACTCTTTCAGTTGTTCCATGCTTTGAATAGTAGATTATTGCAGTTTTCATAAATTCTCTCCTTTCATTTAGTTACCTTTGCAAAGGTAGAGTAGTCAAGGGCAATTATCAATAGTGAATTATCATCATATTTGGGAACATTCATGAGCTTAGAAAAATATAAATCGTATGTAGAGCTATTGTCAAGAGTGAACAATAGTTGTGTGTTTCTTATAGAATATAATAATAGATTTTTATATACATCTCCAAATTTCAATACATTTTTTGGATACGACATCGAAAAACTTAAAGACCCTTCGATTGAACACAACTACTTAGAGAAATATATTCATCCTGATGATTTTATGATCTTTAGCACTATTCAAAAAAGGTTACTTGGCTTTTACTATAGCCAGCCTATTGAATGCAGAAAAGATTACAAGCATATCTTTGAATTTAGAATTTTAAATGCAAAGAAAGAATATGTAAGAGTGATTAGTCAGCATCAGGTTTTAGAAATAGATGAAATTGGTAATCCCTTTTTGGTTTTAGGGGTAGTTGATTTATCCCCTGACCAAAAAGATATGGATGAGATAAAATTTCGGCTTGTCAATAATAAAACAGGAGAAATGACACCTTTCCCTTTGACCGAAGAAACAAATATAAAGTTAACTAAACGAGAAGTGGAAATACTGAAACTGGTAAATAAAGGCATGTTCAGTAAAGAAATATCGGATAGCCTTTCGATAAGTGTTCATACAGTAAACAATCATAGACAAAATATTCTTCAAAAAATGAATACAGACAATGTTGTTGAGGCTATTAATTATGCCCGAAAACTTGGACTATTGGATTAATTCAAAAATAGTTTTTACTGTGTACTAAGGTTATTTGAAACAATGGAAAACCACAGTAAACTAAAGTAATTCGCTCGTTTCTACCCATCTACCCATTCCCTATTTTGTTTTTTTATATTGTAAAAGCTGATAATCAGAATTCTATTTTGATACACTATAGTAGTAGCAAATAATTGAATCGCTTATTGAATAGTGCTTCAAACAATTAGTTCATAATTTTTTTCATGAACTGAATAATATTGATAGTGAGTTCACAATTTTAACTTCCATAGATTCTTATGTATAACTTTAGAAGTTAGACATTAGTAGCTTTACCATGCCACTTTCAGACAGTTTTGAAAACGACTCTTGATTCTTCTTTCATTTGCTGGTGAAATAGAATCAACACGTTTTATAAACCATTAAAAATTAAATGTATGGAAGTAGTAACCATTGAGAAAAGAACATTTTCGTATGTCTGCGAAAAGTTCACGGAGTTTGCCAAGCGGATAGAGAGTTTGTGCAGTCCTCATACTCAGAAGGTAGAAAACTGGCTGGATAGCCAGGAAGTGTGCCTGTTGTTAGGTTTTAGCAAGCGAACGCTGCAATATTACCGAAGTAGTGGACGGCTAGCTTATTCTCAAATTGGTAGCAAGATTTATTATAAATCTTCCGATATTGAAAGAATTATTGCGGACAGTGAAACACAGAATCAATCACCCAAACAAATCACGACTTATGAAAAGAACTAAAGAAAATTATCCATTCTTCAACCTGTTTTCCATTGTCGGTACATGGGAAAGCATTAATCTGAATCCTACGGTTATCATCTACCGAAACGACAAGGACTATCTTCTTTCTATTATATATGTATCAGAAACGACCAAACAGGCTTTACCCGCAACTTATGAGATACAGCAAGATGGTAGCCAATATTTTATTGCCATTACATCCAAACGGTTCTATATAGATTATGATCCGGCAAAAGACGTACTTAGCATTTCATCGCTGGGGGACTATCTGCGCAACTAGTCTGCCATCTAGCTATCTTGAAATCAATATTTCAATAAAACAATCTTTCAATCATGGAACTAATAAATAAAGATACCACACAAGTCAAAGAATTTATTTCTTCGCTCGATTCGATGCTGAACGGCATTGAATCCATTGTAAAGCATTACAAGCCCCACCTGAATGGAGAACGCTTTCTTTCCAACCTTGAAGTTTCCAAGAAACTGAATGTCAGTTTGCGAACCCTGCAAGAATGGCGAGATACAGGTCTAATCCCCTTTATCCAGATAAAAGGTAAAATCATCTACCGTCAGAGTGATATTGATAAACTGCTCCAAAAGCACTACTTTGAAAGTTGGAAAGAGTAACCTGCCAAGCCCAAAACATTGTTTTTCGGAATTTAATTTGAATCATTGACTTTTCCAGTGAAGTATTTAGTCTGTGCAAGTCTTTGGATAAAAATACGCTCGGAATGAAATGGAGAGGAAGATTTTTATTCAAACCGAAGGCTCGGACTTGAACAGGCTAAATGCGGAACTTACCTTTGTCAATGCTTCATATTGAGTTCTGGAAAGCTTACTTTAAAAGAAAAGGATTGAGAAAATGAAATTCATTCTTCCCAATCCTTTTCTATATTGACTACTACCTTTATTATATAGCCAGTTCTGATAAATAGTTATTTACTTTCTGCATATCTTTTAGAATATTCTGATCCAGTACCCGTGCGTAGTGTTTCGTCACGTTGGTATCTGCATGACCTAACATCTTGGCTACATTTTCCATACTCACGCCATTTGCAAGGCAAATACTTGTGGCATAGCTATGACGGGCAGTATGAGTACTAAGGTTTTTCTGAATTCCGCACACATCTGCAATTTCCTTCAAATAACTGTTCATGCGTTGATTACATAATACAGGTAAAAGTTTTCCAGTACAGTCTGACACATCTTTATATTTATCAAGAATTGAAGCTGCTACTGGTAACACAGGAATGTTACACATGATTTTTGTCTTTTGGCGGTTCTTCCTTATCCAAAGTTCCCCTTTGTTATCTTTTACCAAATGTTCAGGTGATAAGTCTTTCACATCGCTAAACGCCAAGCCAGTAAAAATGCAAAAGACAAAAACGTCCCGTACCTGTTCTACTCGTTTAATCGTGAATTCTTTGGCGAGAATGATTTTAATCTCGTCCATCGTCAGGAACTCAGGATCAGTTTCTTCCAGTTTGAAGCGGTAGTAAGCAAATGGATCTTTCTTTATCCAGTCGTTTTCCAAAGCAATACGGATGATCTTCTTCAAGTTTTTCAACCGGGTGATAGCTGAATTCTGCACACAACCTTTTTCAATCTTCAAAAAAGCATCGAACTTGGAAATGAAATTAGCTTCTAAATTATTCAGGGCAATATCCGATAGCTGATATTCTTTCTTTATAAATTCTTCCAAATATCGGGTAGTGGTTTCATACCGTTGAACAGTCTTGCTAACGAAGTCTTTGCCGATCAGCTTACGACTTTGTTCGTTATGCTCTCTGAATACCTGCAATAGTGTTTTACTATCTTCATCCACACCATAAAACAGCTTTCTCACAAGATCAACTGTGATAACTTTGCCGGAAGTTTCCAGTTCTCTATAAATTTGGTGTACGTGCGAACGTGTGATTTCTAAGTAGTGGTTCAGTTCCACCGACATGCGGTCTTTGCCTTTTGAATTTTCTTTTGCCTGATTCCATAGGTTTACAGGACAGCTTCTTTTGATAGAAATATCTACCATACAGCCGTTTACAGTGATTCTCATGCACACAGGTGCTTCTCCGTTCTTTAATAACTTGGCTTTTTTAATAAAGAACAATACAGAAAATGATTTTCGAGCCATTTTTACATCGTTTTTAAAGTTACAAAACTATGTATTCTCTTCCAAAGTAAGTCTGTGCAAAAGACTGTTAATCAGTGAGAAAGATGCAAATTCGTGGGACTTTTTCGAACTAAATTTTAGTCCCACGATTTATCCACCGATAATATGCTTGAAACGGCTATTTTCTGCTACCTGCCAGAAAAAAGAAATCCCTGATAATGTCTGATTATCAGGGATTTGCTTGATTTTTCTTGTCGTTTCAGTGATCCGCCTGGGGCTCGAACCCAGGACCCCAACATTAAAAGTGTTGTGCTCTACCTGCTGAGCTAGCGAATCCGCTGCTTTCAGTATGGCCAGCACGATGGTAGGTATAAAGCCAATAATCTGTAAATAGGGCACTAGGTTTAAAGCACCGATGAACAAGCCGAGCCCAATGGCCAGTGGGAAATCAATAATCAGAAAGCCTATACTGAACAGAATACCGACACACAATGCCACGAATGCTTGTCCGCGGAAGTATCTGTTCATGCCGTCTTTCACATCGTTCATTACATTGATTACGAAGGGCCGGTATTTCTGTGGTACCAGGTGGGGCCACCCTTCGGAAATGCTTTCATAGTCCAGCAATATGAAGATTATATAGAGAAGAATGAGAAAGAAAGTGAAGAAGCTGAACAGTAGATTGACGGATTCTGACAGCAAGGACCAGAGCCGGGGAACGGTTTCCTTGATGGCGTTCAGCATATTCTCTTCCTTGAACAATTGGGTGACAAACTGGGTGTCTATGTTCTCACGAAGGAATTCAGAGAGTGTTTTGGGCACATTGCCGTCGTGGGTTCCGTTGGAAAAGTAGTCTATTACCAAATCTTTCACCCTGACGAATTCGTCCATCATGGGAGGCACAAGCAGATAAAATGCGGTTCCTCCTACAATCAGAATACTGAATAAGGCGCAGAAGATGGATATGACCCGGTTCTTGAGCCTTAATCTGTACTGGAAAAAGGTGACCAGGGGGTATATCAGATAGGCAATGAGCCATGCGATGAAGAATGGCAGCAATACGCCGCTTAGACGCTTGAAGAGCATAAGGATGCCGATAATAATGACACCGAGTATGACACCGCGGATAAAACTGTCGAATGTAATCTTTTTGCGTTCCATAATGCTCTGTTTTTTGTATTCGTTAATGACCGCTTTCCTTTTGGTCGGCTTGGATGGCTTGCTGATAGCACTCCCGGCATAGAGGTTCGTACTCTTCGGTTTCCCCCAGCAGTACTTGTTTGTCGTTCTTGACGGTACGGTGGGAGAACGAGGCGAGTTGGCCGCATTTCACACAGATGGCATGTACTTTGGAAACTTCGTCTGCAATGGCACACAGTCCCGGCATAGGACCGAATGGAATACCCCGGAAGTCCATGTCCAGTCCGGCAACAATGACGCGTATACCATTGTTGGCAAGCTGGTTGCATACATCAATCAGGCCGCTATCAAAGAACTGGGCTTCGTCAATGCCCACTACATCTATCTCTGAAGTGAAGAGCAGAATGCTGGCAGACGAGTCGATGGGAGTGGAGGCTATGGAATGACTGTCATGCGATACTACATCGGCTTCGGAATAACGGGTGTCTATGGCGGGCTTGAATATCTCTACGCGTTGTTTGGCAAATTTTGCCCGTTTCAGTCTCCTTATCAGCTCTTCGGTTTTGCCGGAAAACATAGAACCGCAAATGACCTCAATTCTTCCCCTGCGTTTGGTTTCCTGTATATGATCTTCTGAGAATAATACCATGCTTTCGAGTGTTATATTTAAGCGCAAAAGTAACACTTTTGTTTGCTTTCCGATATTTTTTCATTATTTATTTCTACATTTGTAGCGTTAACACGGACTGTGTAAAGGATATGCAAACC
>PPYE01072248.1_pt1 | contig 20862 bp, 19 predicted proteins | sample 1559881 | NCBI WGS metagenome assembly PPYE01 (sample SAMN08240022, study PRJNA423297) | Human gut metagenome, whole genome shotgun sequencing project.
TGGAACACATGTGTGTTGTAAAGAAGGGTCCTAACCACGGACCGGCTCCCATACCCGAAGAAGGCAAATGGGTAAAATCAAAAGAAATAGTTGATATTTCAGGTTTAACACATGGTGTAGGTTGGTGTGCTCCTCAACAAGGTGCTTGTAAACTGACTTTGAACGTAAAAGAAGGTATCATTCAGGAAGCATTGGTTGAAACAATCGGTTGCTCTGGTATGACTCACTCAGCTGCTATGGCTGCCGAAATCCTTCCGGGCAAGACAGTACTCGAAGCATTGAATACTGACCTTGTTTGCGACGCTATCAATACAGCAATGCGCGAACTTTTCCTGCAAATCGTTTACGGACGTACTCAGTCTGCTTTCTCAGAAGGTGGTTTGATCATCGGTGCAGGTTTGGAAGACTTGGGTAAAGGTCTGCGTAGCCAGGTAGGTACACTGTACGGTACTTTGGCAAAAGGTCCTCGTTACCTGGAAATGGCCGAAGGTTACATCAAGAATATCTTCTTGGATAAGAATGACGAGATCTGCGGATACGAATTCGTTCACATGGGTAAATTCATGGATGAAATCAAGAAGGGTACAGATGCTAACGAAGCATTGAAGAAAGTTACCGGTACTTACGGTCGCGTAACACCTGAGCAGGGAGCAGTTAAACATATTGATCCACGTCACGAATAATATAAGGAGGAAAGAAATTATGATTAGAGAAGTAAAATTTGAAAGTCAAGACCGTCGTATCAAAGGTATCATTGCTGCCTTGAACGCTAACGGCATCAAAGACATCGAGGAAGCAAACGCAATCTGCGAAGCTGCCGGACTTGATCCTTATAAAACGTGTGAAGAAACTCAGCCGATCTGTTTCGAAAATGCAAAATGGGCTTACGTAGTAGGTGCAGCTATTGCATTGAAGAAAGGTTGCAAGAATGCCGCTGACGCTGCCGAAGCTATCGGTATCGGTCTGCAAGCTTTCTGTATCCCGGGTTCTGTAGCCGACGACCGTAAGGTTGGTATCGGTCATGGTAACCTGGCAGCTATGTTGCTGCGCGAAGAGACTAAGTGTTTTGCTTTCTTGGCAGGTCACGAGTCATTTGCTGCCGCAGAAGGCGCTATCAAAATTGCTGCTAAAGCAGACAAGGTACGTAAAGAACCTCTGCGTTGTATCCTGAACGGTTTGGGTAAGGATGCTGCACAGATCATCTCTCGTATCAACGGCTTTACTTATGTACAAACTCAATTCGACTACTATACTTCTGAACTGAAAGTTGTTCGCGAAATCGCTTACTCTGAAGGTGACCGTGCCAAAGTAAAATGCTACGGTTGCGACGACGTTCGTGAAGGTGTAGCTGTTATGTGGAAAGAAGGCGTAGACGTTTCTATCACTGGTAACTCTACTAACCCGACTCGTTTCCAACACCCGGTTGCAGGTACTTACAAGAAAGAGCGTATGCTTGCTGGTAAACCTTATTTCTCAGTTGCTTCCGGTGGTGGTACAGGTCGTACTCTTCACCCGGATAACATGGCAGCCGGTCCGGCTTCTTATGGCATGACGGACACTATGGGACGTATGCACTCAGATGCTCAGTTCGCCGGTTCTTCATCAGTTCCTGCTCACGTAGAAATGATGGGATTCCTGGGTATTGGTAACAACCCGATGGTAGGTTGTACAGTGGCTTGTGCGGTAGACGTAGCTCAGGCTTTGAGCAAGTAATTCAAGTTACTTCATATAGATAAGATAAACTCCTGTAATTTTTGTGGTTGCAGGAGTTTTTTCTTTATGGAAACTTGACTTGGATAACTGACTGAATCACCTTGCGTCACTTATCATTTAGAGTTAATGAACGGTGAATCAGTAAGGGGGTAACAGGCTAAATTCTACCTTATTCAAGTCAGCACACCCCATGTAAAGAGTAGCCAATTACCTCTCAAATCACGCCATAAGCAGGTCACTTTCACAGCCGATTTGCAGCCGAATTTGCCATTCTTAAAAAGCGGCTGTAAGAATTAGCATAATCAACTATAATACAATGCGATACACTCCATGTAACATTTAATTTAAAATGGAGAAACATTGTACAATGGTATACTTCTCATTAAGAGTTTGTACAAGGCATCTAATGCGTTAAATTGGGAGATAGTGAATACGCTTGGTTCATGAGCTGAGTGGATTATTGATTAAGAGAGGAAAGGGCATCATATACTTAGTGTCCTTTCTTTATATCTAATAATTAACTAATTAAATTTGCAAGTACGCGAATAAGTACATATTTTTGTAGCAAACAAAAGGAGGAATTATGAGAACAGCCAATTACACCGATTTAAGAGCGAATCTTAAAGGTTACATTGATTCAGTGATTGATGACTATGATACTGTAATCGTCAATCGCGGTAATGGTAAAGGAGTAGTGATGATTTCCCTTGATGAATACAATTCACTGAAAGAGACTGAATATATCATGTCCTCACCTGCAACAATGGAAGCTATACGTCAAGGCGAAGAAGATATAAAGAATGGCAAGGGAATAGAGGTAGACTTAGATGAATTATGAAAGTAATATTTTCACCTCTTGCTATGGAGCAATGGGAGTACTGGAAGAAAAACAATCCTAATATTGCCAAACGCATCAAGAAGATTCTTCTCGACATTAGAGAGCATCCTTATACAGGAATCGCAAAGCCAGAACCTCTTAAATATGATTTAGCGGGTAAATGGTCAAGACGCATCAATGAGGAACATAGGATTATTTACTCTGTAAATGATGACAGAATAGAGATTGATATACTATCAATGAGATACCATTACTCCAAGAAGTAACCATACTATCCCATACTATTAACTGCAAGGACATCTATTAAATTAGGTGTCCTTTTTTTATTTTACACACCATTAAAAGATTATACATTAATACTAAAGATATTGAGATTTGATATTTGAGACTAAATAAATTAGAGCTTACTTATTAATACTCTGAATTGTTTGTCTCGAATCACTAATTATCTTAGTAGAAATACTTCTCTACTTTTAATACATAAGTTTAGTTGCAAATACAAACATCTTTCGTAACTTTGCACCAGTTTCAGCCTTAAGCGTTAAGGTTGACTTGTATTTAACGAAAGGTGTTATTGATATTATCTTCTATTGACAAATTCTCGCAAAATTTGAAAGTAGTATGAAGATGATAGCAATAGCACCCATATCTGTTTGATTATGTTTTCCTCTATGGGACTTCATAGTTGTAAATGGGTGTGGGGTTGCTATTGCTTTATCCATACTACAGGTAATGCGAGAAGCCAGTCAATAGGATAAAGTTAATAGTTCCCTGCACCTTCTTTATTTAGTAACTGCCTACCATAGGGAACAGGTAAGCACAAATAGATTATGGAATATGAGTAAATTTAGATTATTGGTAACTGTATTATTAGTTGCATTGTGTACAGGATTCTATTCTTGTGGTGAGGATGATGACAACAATAATACAAGTAATGAAGGTGGGAATAGTTCTATCACAGGAACTACAGCGAAAGTCGATTTGAAGAAAGCTGGTTCACTATCAACTTTAATTTCTGACGATGTTAAGTTTAATATTACAGACCTAACTATTACTGGAGATATTAATGGTGATGATATTATATTAATTCGTGAAATGGCAGGTGCAGACATGAATGGAGATGAAACGAAAGGACGCCTATCTGTATTAAACCTCAAAGACGCTAATATAGTTGCAGGTGGAAATCCATACTACGTTAAATCAACAACAGAAGCGTGCTACTCTAAGAAAAATATTGTAGGTTCGTATATGTTTGCTAATTGCAAATTGTCAAATGTAACACTTCCTAGTAATGCGACAGAAATTGGAAGCTACATATTTAATAAAAAAGATATAGAAGGTAATCCAACAGACAATACTATTTTGACATCTATTATAATTGGAGATAAAGTTACTATTATTGGCTATAGCGCATTTAGTGGGTGTACAAGCCTAACAGAAGTTATTATTCCCGCCAGTGTGGTTCAAATAAGTGATGGAGCTTTTAGTGGATATACAACGAAGGAATTTATAGTATCAGAAGATAATCACTATTATTCGTCTTTAGATGGAGTACTCTTTAATAAAGATAAATCCCAATTACTTATATACCCTATAGCTAAACCTAATTCAAGCTATGTCATACCAAATAGTGTTACATCTATTAAAAAATATACTTTTAGTAGTTGCAAATTAACCTCTATCACTATTGGCGATAAGATAACCGACATAACTGATATAGGATTCAATGAGTACATAGCAGAATACAAAGTGTCAGAAGGTAATAACAATTATTCTTCTTTAGAAGGAGTACTATTCAATAAGGATAGAACTAAACTTGTAGCGTATCCCAAAGCTAAAACAAATTCAAGTTATACAATACCTAGTAGCGTTAATGAAATTGGAAACGAGGTATTTAGTGGCTGCTCCAATTTAACCACACTAAATTTAAACAATGTTACTAGAATTGGAAGATATATAACTAGCTATATTAGAAGTTTTACTGTACCAGATAGTAATACTGCATACTCTGCGATAGATGGCGTTCTATTCAATAAAGACCAAACATCATTAATAGTATATCCAATGGCGTTAATGAAAGATTACGAACCCAATGGAAAAGGTAGTAGTTATACTATACCTGATGGAGTAGAAACTATAGCCTCCTATGCTTTTTTCCCTTTGGGAGAGTTTATTCATATTGATGATATTACTCATTTCCAATATTACCTATTAGAAAACCTTACAATTCCGGCCAGTGTAAATCACATTAATAATGGCGAAGCTCTTTTGGGAGTATTAAACATTCACTGTAAAGGTGAAATTCCACCTAACATATATATTAGTAACTTTTCGCAAAATCCATTTACTAACAGAAATGTATATGTTCCTATGAGTGCGGTAAACGCATATAAGCAAGCTATTGGATGGAAGGATAATAACATTATAGGTGAATAAAACATATTACTAACTAAAGTTTCCACCCTCAAAAGGAGGTGGGAATATAACAGATTTTCAGAAATTATTCGTAAACTAGAGAGTGCTAACAAGCTGGTTTACAATAATTGAAAGAATTAATATTATGTATGAAAAATGCGCCCAATGCTGCAAGATGTATTGAATGATAAAAAGAATGCACAGCAAATTATAGTAATGGCAGAAGCTTTCTATAGATACAATTTTAAGGATGCTACTACGGTTTAGAATACACCAATAGTAGCTCCTTTTGATATACCACCTAACATTAAGTGGACTTATATTTTGATTGGAATTGCAACCAATTTTTGAGAATACAAATGTGAAGTGTTATCCTTTGATGGAACTAAAAGAGACTTTACATTTAAAATCAATATAGAAATGGTATGATTGTTACTGACGAAATTAAACAGTATTTGAAAGCCGTTTAAAGACTACAGAATGATCTAGTTACTTTCTTATTAAAACTGTCACAAGTTATTTTTTGAGTATAACATAGATATTTTTCACACATTATAGTAATATTGTAGATTTTGACTAATAAACAAGAATTATTGACCAACAAAGTTAGAATTTAGTTGTATATTTAATAATTATACAACACCTTTGCAGTTGTTTATTATGATCATTTTCTACGAACGTCAACCGAACACTGATTTCTCTTGCATTTGTAAGGATCACACATAGACCGGAAAAAGAAAACGCGAATTATCTCTAAACACTAAATAATATGTGGAAAAAATTATTAGGAACTACTCTAATTGCTGCATTTGCATTAAGCAGCTGCACGGACAAAGATGTTTATCAAGGCCCTAAGGAAGATGAAAAAGAATTCAACACCTTCCCCTTCTCTACTGTACAAAAGGACGTAAACTTAAATGTGAATTACGTAAATGGTGCTGTACAATCAAATGTTTATTTTGAAGTGTATGATGAAATGCCTGTCGCCGAAAGTGAATATGGTACTTATACCAAACGTCAGGATGTAAATTACCTGTTTGCTGCCTATACCAAAGAAGACGGTACTTACCAAGGTAAACTGGAATTGCCTTCATACCTGACAAAGGTATATATCTATTCTCCCGCTTTCTTTGCACAAACTCTGATGGAGGCAAATGTTGTGGATGGAAGTATCAAAGCAACAGATAATACCAGTACCGACACTCGTGCAATTACTAAAACTGACTACCCATATGACAGTTATCTGGTAAGTAATAAATACGGAAATGAGGTCTGGAAAACCTGGTTAGGTACATACAATATGTATAAAAACGGGGATATCAATTATAAGTACCATGGCAATTTGGCAGCAACAGAAAATGATGGATTATATACTGCGCACACTCGTATTATAAACACTCATACAACTTGCCCAGAAGAATATCGCGGTTATTCGGATATGTACGTCAACAAGGATGCTGAAGTAGTAGTTACATTTCTGGGACAAAATACTTGTTGGACCTGTTCATTGGGATATTATTATTATAAAAACGGGGAACAACCAAAAGACTTAAATGACGCCCATGTTATCATGTTGTTTCCTAATACCCAAGATGGTAGCTGGTTTAATAACCCCACTCAAGCAAAGCAAAGTGCCGGTATTGATCCGCTGACTGCAGTACAGCTGATGTATTATCCTAACATTGCAACCGGAAGTAAAGAAGGAGCAACAACAACCTTCCCGGCAGGTTACAGAATAGGTTTTGTTCTGGCAACCAATGGTTGGAGCAATCATGTTGGCGGCTTTAAGGGATACAAAAAATATCGCGCCGCCACCTCAAGTGGTTTGAGTTTAAACGACAAAGGTGTGAACTTTGAAAAACCACGTACTGCTGTTTATAGATATGGTGACTGGATATTGACTTCTTTTGAAGATTATATGACTGACGAGAATTTCAGCGATGTGGTCATTACTTTAAAATCTAATCCGGTAGACGCCATCGACGATATTCCTGTAACCAATCCTGATGAGGATAAGACAAGTATTGATTTCCTGAAAGGTACATACGCATTCGAAGACCTTTGGCCCAGTCAGGGAGATTATGATATGAATGATGTAGTCGTAAGATATAATTATGGCAGCACTTTCGATGAAAAGAATCTGATATATTCCGAATCATTTACTTTCAAGACTTTCCAAAATATAGCCAGTAATCAGAACGGTTTAGCATTCCGTCTCAAAACGGAAGGAAATATAGAATCTACCTCCTACTCTATTCGCCAACAAGGTGAAAAGGAATTTACAGAAACCACATTTGAATACGAGCCTCAGGATAATGTATACCTTTTGACCACCAATGTGAAAGAAAATATGGGAGCAGAATACAAGGTTACCGTTAATTACAGTAAACCCATTTCTAAGCAATCTGAAGCCCAAGCTTTTATTTTCAAAAATGATGCGGACGGTTTGCGATGGGAAGTGCATGTTCCTCAGGAAATACCGACATCCAAAATAAACACGAAGTATTTTGGTCAGGGAGACGATGCATCTAAGCCCAATCAGAGTATATACTATGTACGTAAAGGTAATTACCCATTTGCATTTTTCCTGAGCCGGGCAACAGAAAGCGATTTAAGCAAATTGCTGGACGGTGCTAATGAAAAAAAAGCTATCAATCTGTTATATAGTGGATATGACGGCTGGGTAAGCAGTAATGGCGAAAAGAACAAAGACTGGTATAAGAAATAAAAAAATCTAAAGAGGAATTGCTCAGTATGTCTCAAAGAAAAAACTGAGAACGTATTAAAAAGTATAAAGAGAGTGTCAGCTAGCAAGCAGACACTCTCTTTTTATTTATACAGATCATGAATTTCCCCAAAGGACATTCTTTGTTTCAGCCTGGCTTATTCATTGAACCAATCTATTTTTTTAGAGAAATACATCACCATAGCCAATATCACAAACAATCCGAGACTACCGGCAAGCAGTGCAAAAGTCTCCAACTGTATAAGAATGAAAACATAAATATAGAGCACACTGAGCAGACCTGCCATAATAAACGCCGGTTTCTTTCTTTTAATAATCCCCAGCATATAGCCTCCTACCAGCACAATCGTAAGCACTGATGCCACCAGATATGCCAAGCTGAAACCGATATGCTCGGACATGGACAACAACAAACTATAGAACAGACAAAGCGCCAAACCGACTAACAGATATTGCAAAGCATGAATACGGGTTTTCTCCATTATTTCCGTAAAGAATATCACTGTAAAGGTCAACAGAATAATCAGGATAGCATATTTAGTGGAACGCATGGACTGCTGGTACTGTTCTACCGGCATTTTCAGATTAACTCCGAAGTTAGAGTTCTGAATATCTTTGATACTGGCATTCTGATAATTTATAAACACTTGCGGATAATTTCTGTTCAAGTTCAGCACTTGCCATTGCGCAGAGAAGTCTTTCTCAGTAATCTCCCGCTTCTCCGGTAGGTAATTACCATCAAAACTTGGAGTATTCCAGTTTGCTTTCAGAGCAACTTTCGTAGTTTTACCCAGGGGAGTAAAATAAATGGATTGAGATCCTTTCAGCTTTATCTTCATTTCATAGGGTAACTTCCGGTCGTCTTTCAGAGCGGAAAGGTCGACAATGGCATGAACACCCATGCTTTCAATGCCACGTCCATCCATCCCCGGCTCAAACATATAAACGGAATCGTTCAAAGTTATGCTAACCTGTTCGCTAAGACCACGCATATCAGTCAGGTTCAAGCATATTGCCGCTCTTTGATATTGAAGTGCATCCATGTCCACATTACTCTTGCGAAGTTCTTCCGAACTAAAAAATCCCTTGATTACCAACTCCGACTGATATACATTCACCTTATAAATTCCTCGCTGAAGAATCTCCGTACTCAACTGTCCGTCTATTGACAATTCGTCAGGAAGCAATGTAACATTTCCCATAGTCACCTTCTTCGTACCATTATCTTCCTGTGTGATAGGATACTTCAGATTGATGTAAGGTCCTGTAATTGTCTGCGCCAGACTCCACTTCTGACCGACTTCGGCAATAGCATCCGTCTGTGTCCGCCCGCGTTCCGAAATCATGTCTTCGATCATAAACATCGGAATTAGTAGCAACAGAATAAGGAAAGCAATGACCACTACCTTGATAGATTTAGAGAAACGACGCAGACAGCCACTTGCCTGCTTTCTCGTTTCATTCAGATTCTCTGCAAGATCTCCATTGAAATCTTCGTTCAAATTGTCATTCAAATTGTCCATAATAAAATAGTATTAAGTAAGATATTTAGTATTGTCCGGTTTTGTGTGAAGCCAAACATCTATGTTGATTTCAGAAAATTCTCCAATGCTTCTATGTGAGTTTTGAAAGCTTTCTTTCCTTCGGAAGTAGCCTGGAAAGATGTTTTCGGTTTCCTCCCCACAAAGCTCTTCTGACAAACGATATAACCCAGTTCCTCCAAAGCCCTTGTATGACTTGCCAGGTTACCGTCCGTCAGTGAAAGTAATTCCTTAAGAGTATTGAAATCGGCATCTTCATTTACCATGAGAACTGCCATAATACCCAAACGGACTTTACTTTCAAATGCCTTATTTATATTTTGAAATGCTTCTATCATCTATTATTTCCTTCTTTCGTACTGTAAATAAAACAACATGCCATATAAAATATGAAATCCACCAAAACCAATTGTCCAAAACATTAAACCATGCCCCTCAAAGAAACAATCTGCAATGCCCAAGCAAAGAAAAGCATATCCTAACCATGCTACATTGGAGTAAGTGAACTTAGACACATTGACCAAAGAAAGTCCATAGAAAAGTAACATCACAGAAGATACCAGTCCGTAATGTTCATGTAGCAGTAAAGCTATACAGAACAACCCTCCCGTCAACAACGGCAATGAAAAATTCCATGCAATACGATAGGTTAGTTTACTGAATAGCTTTTGTTGCATCTTCTTGGCCTTATACCAGGACAAGATACAGGCGGTAATAACTGAAATAGTCAAAACCAGTGAAGCAACCATTATCAGTCCTTCCCTATTATCTTCTGATCTTAATAACTGACCGGCCACATAAGCACCGGCTAATGCATACACTCCGGCCAAGACAGCCGTCATTCCACTGAGAGATACGAACTTAGAAGATCTTTCCATCAATTCTTTTATCTCATTTACTGATTCTATTGCTTTATTTCTATCCATATAAAAAGTACTTTGTGATGCAAAGTAAAATATAAAAAATGAAAGAAACAAAGAATATCGAAGAAAAATGTATTCAATGAGATTAAGCCGCATAAGAATCACTATATTTGCAATCAACTAAATATCAACAGATAGCCTAATGATGAAACAATTAATTGCTTGTTGCGGATTAGATTGCGAAAGTTGCGATGCCCGCATAGCTACTGTCAGAGATGACAATGAGTTAAGAGAAAAAACAGCCCAACTGTGGAGTAAGCTGAACAATATACCGGAGATTACGGCAGATACCATTAATTGTATGGGCTGTCGTGTGGATGGAGTGAAAACGATGTATTGCAGCGATATGTGCGCAATCCGCAAATGCGTAAACGAAAAAGGATTTAACACTTGTGGTGAGTGTAAAGAATTGGATAACTGCCAGATAGTGGGTCCTATTTTTCAGCATACTCCCAGTGCTAAAGAAAATCTTCTATAACATTCGTCAGCTTTACGACCTGTACATTATTGTTCCCTCATCTTTAAAATAAAGAAACAGCATTTGAGACTCTCTTATGCTGTTTCTTTTCCCTTATTTCAATCAGATACTATCTTATCGTGATACCCTCCCTGATGTATTTCCTTGCATCAGGCTCTCCACTTCTTCCACCATCACATGATTAAAATCACCGTATACGGTATTCTTTAATGCAGAAGCAGCCAAAGCATATTCCAACGCTTTTTGATCATTATCCGGATACGTTATGAGACCATAAATCATACCGCCGACAAAAGCATCACCGGCACCTACGCGATCCACCTCACACTCGATATCATAAATACCTGTATGCTTCAATGTGTTATCAGAATAGAGGACGGCAGCCAGTAGATTATGATTGGAAGTAATAGAATTACGAAGTTCCAGAAAAGCCTTCTGGCAACGAGGGACAAGCTCCACCACCCGACGACCAAAGTCTTCAAAAGCAGGAAGACTTGCTTCAAACGTAGTATCCTCAGTATCTACGGCTTTAAAACCGACAGGTTGTATGCCAAGTATCTCTTTATATTCCGGTTCGGCACCGAAAATGACATCACTGTATTGCACCAAAGGCTGCATGACTTCGGCAGCGGAACTCCCATAGTTCCAAAGTTTCTTACGGAAATTCAAATCACAGGAGATAGTCAATCCCATACGGTCAGCTATTTCAAGAGCCTCACGGCATGCATCAGCACCATCTTGTGACAAAGCAGCAGCAATGCCCGACCAATGAAACCAGCCAGCATCGGAGAATATCTTTTCCCAATCAATCATACCTGGACGCAATGTGGCAAAAGAAGAACCCTCACGGTCATAGACCACATTGGAATTACGGAATGCCGCACCACTTTCCAGAAAATAAAGTCCCATGCGCTTACCACCAAAAACAATGCCTTCCGTACCTAAACCGTTAGCACGGAGCGAAGCTATGCAGGCACGTGCCACAGCATTGTCCGGCAGGCGGGTTACGAATTCTGTAGGAATACCAAAGTTAGCCAACGAAACGGCCACATTAGCTTCACTGCCACCGTAAGTGGCTATCATTTGATTGGTTTGTGAAAAACGAAGGAAATCAGGAGCGGTAAGCCTCAGCATTACTTCACCAAAAGTGATTACTTTCTTATCTGTGGCAATTTGTTTCTTGTACATACGTTGTCAATAATAAAGTTTAACTAAACACCAAAGTTGTATTTTTATTCCAAGTAAACGCAAAGATATAATAATATTTATTGGCGGAAAAGCAGGGATAAAACATAATCCTCAGATTTGTTGTAACTTTGCAAAGTTTTAACTGATATAACAAACAGAATGAGTTCATTGAAAAAAATTCCCTCTCCTTTAGTTTCCCTCCTGCCTATCGTGTTGTTGGTAGGAATGTTATTTGCCACCATACATACATTCGGAAGTGACGCACTGGAAGGAGGTAGCCAGATTTCCCTACTGACCACTACTGCTTTTTGCGTATTCATAGGTATAGCATTCTACCGTGTCCCCTGGAAAGATTACGAACTCGCTATTACAAATAATATTTCAGGAGTTGCTACAGCAATTATTATCTTGCTGATAATAGGTGCACTGAGCGGTGCATGGATGATAAGCGGCATTGTCCCTACCCTTATATATTATGGTATGCAAATTATTCATCCTGACTTTTTTCTGGCATCAACCTGTATCATCTGCGCACTAATCTCTGTCATGACGGGGAGCTCGTGGACAACAATCGCCACTATCGGTATCGCACTGATGGGTATTGGCAAAGCGCAAGGGTTCAACGAAGGATGGATAGCAGGAGCCATTATCTCCGGAGCATATTTTGGTGATAAAATCTCCCCGCTGTCGGAAACTACGATACTTGCTTCCTCCATAACAGACGTGCCCTTGTTCCGGCATATACGCTATATGTTAATTACAACCACTCCATCGTTGATTATCACACTGATCATCTTTACAGTAATGGGATTCGTCATCGAAACAAACTCTACAGCGCACATGGAGGACTTTGCCACATCGCTGAAAGATACCTTCACAATCACTCCCTGGTTACTGATTGTTCCCTTAGTAACCGGAATACTTATTGCTCGAAAAGTTCCGTCCATCATTACCTTGTTCATATCCACTATGCTGGCAGGTATTTGCGCCATCATCTTCCAACCGGATTTGCTACGTGAAATAGCAGGAGAAAATAACATCTTCAAAGGGGCAATGATGACATTCTACGGAAGCACCGGTCTGGATACCGGCAACAGTATGCTGACCGACCTTGTTTCTACACGTGGTATGGCTGGCATGATGGACACAGTCTGGTTGATTCTTTGTGCCATGTGTTTCGGAGGTGCCATGACAGCAAGCGGTATGCTGGGTAGTATAACTTCAGTCTTTGTACGTTTCATGAAAGGAAGAGTCAGCGTTGTAGCATCTACTGTTTGTTCCGGACTGTTTCTCAATCTGACTACCGCCGACCAATACATCAGTATTATCCTCACCGGAAACATGTTTCGCAATATTTATGAGAAAAAAGGATATGAGAACCGATTATTGAGCCGTACTACGGAAGATGCTGTTACCGTGACCTCCCCTCTGATACCATGGAATACCTGCGGAATGACGCAGGCAACGATATTGAACGTATCTACGCTGACCTATCTTCCCTATTGCTTTTTCAACATTATCAGTCCATTAATGAGCATCCTCGTTGCGGCCATCGGATATAAAATTGTGAAGCGTCCCGTGAACAATCCCGAATAAAGGTTGTTTTGCAATAAACGAACAAGAATCGTAAAACCTAAACATTAAAGAATTATGAAAAAGTTTATTGCATTAGTAGCATTAGTGATGATGAGTGCGGCAACAACCGCCATGTATGCACAAGAAAGTAGAGCGGAACGCCGCGCAGACCGTAAGGCTCAAAGAGACGCTGAACGCGCCCGCCTGAAAGCTGAAGAACAAGTAGCCGACGCAGTATCGTATGATGACGCTGTAGCCGCATTGAAAGCCCACCAATTCGTACTGGAAGCCGACCAGGTAATGTTCCGTAACGGACAGACAGCTTTCGTTAACTCCAACACCAACTTCGTACTGGTAAATCAAGGACGTGGTACCGTACAGGTAGCATTCAACACGGTATATCCCGGTCCTAACGGTATCGGTGGTGTAACTGTAGATGGTTCTACCTCGGATATGCAGATTACAACTGACAAGAAAGGTAACGTTAACTGCCAGTTCAGCATTCAGGGTATCGGTATCTCTGCACAGATTTTCATTTCGCTGACTAACGGTGGAAACAATGCTACCGTAACCATCAGCCCGAATTTCAACTCCAATACGATGACGCTGACTGGTAATCTCGTTCCATTAAGCCAATCCAGCATCTTTAAAGGACGCTCTTGGTAAAGCCCTTTACAATATATATATTTCCACTCCGCTGCAAATTGCCAGAAATGTGTACATTTGCAGCGGAGTTTTTATATTTTTGCATCCAAATATGAGAGAATTTATCATCGCAGACAATCAGGACATCACCAAAGCAGGTATGATGTTTCTACTCAGTAGTCAGAAAGACACAGCCTTGTTACTGGAAGCAGATAACAAAACCGAATTAGTTCAGCAACTGCGTCTGCATCCGCAGGCAGTAGTGATACTGGACTATACGTTATTTGATTTTTCTGGTGCAGATGAGTTAATTGTCCTGCACGAGCGTTTTAAAGAAGCCGACTGGCTCCTGTTCTCTGATGAATTGAGCATGGAATTTCTCCGACAGGTATTGTTCAGCAGTATGGCTTTCGGAGTAGTGTTGAAGGATAATTCAAAAGAAGAAATACTGTCTGCATTGCAATGCGCTTCGCGAAAAGAGCGTTTTATCTGTAATCATGTCAGTAATCTATTGCTGTCCGGCAACAATGCATCTCCCGTACGCCACACACTGAAAGATGATTTACTGACGCCGGCGGAACGGAGTGTACTGAAAGAAATTGCTCTGGGAAAGACTACGAAAGAAATTGCGGCGGAGAAGAACCTTAGCTTTCATACGGTAAACAGCCACCGCAAAAACATATTCCGCAAATTAGGAGTGAATAATGTGCACGAAGCTACAAAATATGCTATGAAGGCAGGAATTGTAGATTTAGTGGAATACTATATATAAAAAGACTATTCAAATACCAATCTCTCCACTGCCGATACATATCCGGGAAGCTTCATCATATACGACACCGAATTGTCCGGGAGCAATGCCCTGCAAATTTTCAGAAGATACAATATGATAGATCTCCCCTTCCCGTATCAGTTTTCCTTTCATAAATTCCGGTGTATGGCGGATTTTAAAAGTCACATCGACTTCCTGATTATGTAACCAGGGATTTTCTGTAATGAAATGAAAATCATGAATCTTAAATTCACGCCCGTACTGCCATTGGGTATCATATCCCCGTGAGACATAAAGAACATTTGCCTCAACGTCTTTCCGAATGACAAACCAAGGACCACCGCTTAAGCCCAATCCTTTGCGCTGCCCGATGGTATGAAACCAGTACCCCCGGTGTGTACCGATTTTCTTTCCAGTCTCCCATTCTACAATATCTCCTTGCCGTTCACCAAGGAAACGACGTACAAAGTCATTGTAGTTGATCTTTCCCAGAAAACAAATACCCTGACTGTCACGGCGACGAGCGGTAGGCAGTCCTGCATTGCGGGCAATGTCCCGTACTTCCTGTTTCATCAATCCACCAAGGGGGAACATCAGTTTGGAGACTTGCAAGTAATCAATCTGTGCAAGAAAATCTGTCTGGTCCTTTACAGGATCGACAGCTGTACCCAACCATACCTTACCATCTTTATGGACCGTAGTGGCATAATGACCGGTAGCAGTAAAATCAAACTCTTTGCCTACCTTCTGTTCAAAGCAACCGAACTTAATGAAGCGGTTACACATCACATCCGGATTAGGAGTCAATCCACGACGAATTTTATCAATGGCATAAGCAGCAACTTGTTCCCAATATTCTTTCTGCAAATCTACCATTTCCAAAGGCAATCCGTAGCGATGTGCAATAGCCGTAGCCATCTCCCAATCTTCTTCAGCAGAACAATCCATATAGTCGGTGCCGTCCATTCCTATCTTAATATAAAACAGAGACGGCCGATACCCTTGCTCACAAAGAAGGTGTACGACAACTGAACTATCAACACCTCCTGATAATAAAACAGATATATTCATTCAAACAATTTATAATATTACTTACAATAAATAAATATTAGAAGCACGGTTGCATATTTAGCCTATCTCAGTCGTATACTTAGGCTACCTCAGTCCCATACTTAGGGTATCTCAGTCCTATACTGAGATAGGAACATTACAACGGCACTGATAGCCAAGTAATTACAAATTTCCTTTTCAATATCAATAAATCAGAACAAACAATCGACAAAAAATGAGAAATAGGCTCATTACTTTGCGGTTTTGAATCTTTTCACCACAGAGTAACACAGAATATCACAGAGTTTAATCAATTTGAAATCAAAAAAATAGAACTCCGTGATACTCTGTGTTACTCTGTGGTGAAAACTCATGTCTGCACTGGTATGAACCAATTATATTTTATCCAACGCCTGAGCCAAGTCCTCCAGCAAATCAGCAATATGCTCCGTACCGATAGACAGACGCACCGTTCCCGGCTTAATGCCTTGTTCTTCCAACTCCTGTTCATTCAACTGCGAATGTGTAGTGGTAGCCGGATGGATAACGAGCGACTTAACATCCGCTACATTTGCCAGAAGTGAGAATATTTGCAGGTTATCAATAAATGTCTGTGCCTCTTTCACCCCACCCTTTACTTCAAAAGTAAAGATAGAACTTGCACCATTGGGAAAATATCTTTGATACAATGCATGATCCGGATGTTCCGGCAATGACGGGTGATTCACCGCTGCCACTTTAGGATGTTTCTTCAAGAAATCAACCACCTTCAATGCATTCTCTACATGACGTTCCACACGGAGGGAAAGTGTTTCCAGTCCCTGCAATAAAATAAAAGCATTGAATGGACTGATGGTAGCGCCCGTATCACGAAGCAGAATAGCACGAATACGAGTAACGTAAGCCGCAGCACCCGCAGCTTCAGTAAAACGTATGCCATGGTAGCAAGGCTCCGGTTCCGTCAGTTGAGGGAATTTGCCCGAAGCTGCCCAATCGAACTTACCGCCGTCCACAATCACGCCCCCCAAGGAACTGCCATGGCCACCGATAAACTTCGTAGCGGAGTGCACCACGATGTCTGCTCCATGCTCAATAGGCCGTATCAGGTAAGGTGTGCCAAATGTATTATCAATGATCAATGGAATCTTATGACGATGTGCTATCTCAGCAACAGCTTCAATATCAATAATATTGGAGTTTGGGTTACCCAGAGTTTCAATATATACAGCCTTTGTATTCTCCTGTATAGCCTTCTCAAAGTTCGAGAGATCAGCAGGGTCTACAAAAGTAGTAGTCACTCCGTAGGCAGGCAGAGTATGCTCCAACAGATTATACGTACCCCCATAGATGGTTTTAGCCGATACGATATGATCTCCGGCACGAGTAATATTCTCTAAAGCGTAAGTCACGGCAGCAGCACCCGAAGCAACCGCCAATCCGGCAACGCCACCTTCTAAAGCAGCTACACGTGCTTCGAATACACCTTGTGTAGAGTTAGTCAAACGGCCATAGATATTGCCCGGATCTTGCAAACCAAAGCGTGCGGCAGCATGGGCAGAGTTGCGGAATACATACGAAGTAGTCTGATAAATGGGCACGGCACGTGCATCAGTAGCCGGGTCGGGTTGTTCTTGTCCCACATGGAGTTGAAGCGTCTCGAAATGCAATTTCTTTGTTTCCATTGTCTTTGTATTTTTTAGGATTAATTGATTGAGTGCAAAGATAATGGGATGTTATGACATGGGCAATGACACAAGATAGGGAATTTTATACCACATTTATGGTAGATAAACAAACTATTCGCTAAATTTGCAACGAAAACCAAACGATAGATACAGATGAGAAGAAGGAATATACAGCTTTTCCTACTATTTGGAGTCCTTGCATTGACAAGCTTATTCTCTTGTGGAGTAGACCGTTGGCCGGAATATTACAAATGGACCGGACGCGATCTATGGATAGACAGCGTCATGAGAGAAGAATATCTGTGGTTTGAAGACATACCTGACTCAAAAAACGTGAATTATTTCCTTGCCCCGGAGGCTTTTTTAAAATCAATAAGATCATCACTTGATAAAGACTACTCCAGTGTCGATACATTGTATGCCACTCCTACACCGAGCTATGGCTTCGACTATTCTCTATATCGGATAAGCGGTAATGATACCGCCTATAATGCACTTATCACATACGTCATTCCCGGATCTCCAGCTTCCGAAGTCGGATTAAAGCGAGGCGAATGGATCATGCAAATCAACGATGATTATATCACCAAAAAAACGGAGAAACTACTGACTGAAGGTGAAAATCAGAAACTATTGTTAGGAAAATATGTTTCAGCTGTCAATGATGAAGGAGAAGATGAAAGTAAGATTGAATCCTACCGTGACGCAGTTCTTCCTGCCGCCCGCCCCGTAGAGGACGTCGCCATACCTGCTTACGATGTTTACTCTAGGGGAAGTATAAATGTAGGTTATTTGGCATATAACAGCTTCAACAAAGAAGATAATAGTGAGCTGCTCCAACTATCGAAGTTCTTTAAAGATAAGGATATAACAGATTTGGTTCTTGACTTGCGCTACAATGCCGGTGGAGAAATAGAGTGCGTACAACTTCTGGCAGATATTTTGGTACCTGCCGACAAATTGAACAGCCCCTTCGCTTCACTGGAATATAGCCAGAAGCGAAAATATAAAGACCACGAACTCACACTCGACAGCAAGCTTTTGCAAGGAGGTGTGAACCTAAATTTATCGAAAGTGTATGTTCTGACAAGCAGTACAACTGCCGCTGCTTCGGAAATGCTCATTAATTGTTTGAGACCTTACATGACAGTAATAACTATAGGCACCACAACCAAGGGAGAAACCGTAGCAACAGAGAGTTTCCCCAGCAATCAATTCTTATGGGTGCTTCGCCCTGTTGTATGCCAAGTATTCAATTCAGAAGGTGAGGCGGACTACACCAAAGGTTTCACACCGAATTATGCAGTCAGTGAACTGAGTGATTTTGCAAAAGTACTGCCATTAGGAGATCCTAAAGAGGCTTTATTCAGTGCAGCAATAGGTATCATCGATGGTAGTATCGTGCTCCCTGAACCTAAACCAGAACCCGAAACTCGAATGACAGTAGTGAAAAGTGTGAAAGTAAAGCGCAATTTCCGCAATGGTCTTATCATTAAATAAAACAGAATGAAGAAGAATATTCTCATAGCTTTACTATTCATAGGAGGATTGACAGCTTGTAGTGATAATAACGATAATCCGGGATATCCTGTAACTCATTTCTCTAAAATAGAATTAAAGGAAGTCAAGGAAGAGCCAGGTGCACCTGCTGTTACTGTAACTCAGACTTACGATTATAGTGCCGGCCGATTGATTAACTTTACATCTACACAAAGTTTCGTAGCCGGAGGAGAATTGTTTAAGATAGAAAATGCAACAAATGTTGTTTATGGAGATCATCAGGCTATAGTAACAGATGAAATTAATAATATCTCGACCTACACGTTGGATGATAATGGCTATGCTATAAGTTGCGTGCGCCAAGAAATGGATGGTAAAATACGCTCTTATACTTTCGATTATCTTATCAATACAGAGGGAAAATACTTCCTGAAAAATATAACAGAAACATTAGACGGAAATAAGTCCTATTCTTCTATCAACATAGATTATAGTAGCTATAGAACACTACGCATCACCCAGCAGGTTGACAAGTCCGAACAAACTTACATAGCCAGCACATCTACCGGCAATGAAATAGCCAACACTTCAGAGATTCCGTACCTATTCCTGACAGATCTATATCCCCTTTCATTCCACTCGGTTGCTATTTATGGTAAGTTTTTGGGAGATGCATACGATACTCTGATTACTAACCTCATGCCTGAGGACAACAGCGGAAGTAACGAAACCACCACTTATAAATATGTATTCGACGGACGAGGTATCGTTACTTCCTGTGATGAGGTGACCAAGAGCTACGGTCACGACTACATGCGTACTGTATATTATACAATCGAATAAATTGAAATATTATTTCTTGAAGAATTTATCAAAGAAAAGAATTTGGTAATCGATAGAGTTATTCCAATATTGCCCGTTATGTGCACCAGGACGAGTAATAAAGTCATGACTAATATTCTTCTCCAATAAAGCTTTATGCAATGCTTTATTTACTTCCAAGAAGAAATCTTTTTCACCACAATCGATAATTAATGCCAAATCACCATCTGTAATCTTATCAATCTGGGTAATAACAGTATGCTGGTCCCATAAAGCGCTGTCGGCTTCATAATCACCGAGTTGTTTGCTCATCTCCCAATTCTTCGGAAAAGGGCGAATATCCACTCCACCACTGGTACTTCCTCCTGCACCAAATATCTCTTTATGACGGATTGCAAGCCACAAAGCACCATGTCCACCCATGCTCAATCCGGTAATGGCTCGCCCTTTTTTCTCCGGAATAGTAGCATAGTTTTTATCTGTATATTTCACCAGTTCCGAAGCTACAAAAGTTTCATAACGATAAGCCTGATTTTTAGGGCTATCCCAATACCAACTGTTTTTACCATCAGGACATACAAAGATAATTCCTTTTTCATCTGCAATCTTAGGTAACTCCGGTTTCAATCCTACCCAACTACGTGCATTACCACCATAGCCGTGCAACAAATAAACTACCGGACAAGCCTCAGCTTCCTCATCCAATGCTTTATCAGGGAGTACATATACCACTTGTACTTCTTTATTCATGGATGGGCTTTTTACCATAATGGTATCTACTCGTGCAGCCTGTGTGGCAATAGCCGAAAACAGCAATAGAACACTGAATAAAATTTGTTTTCTTTTCATGTCTTTCATTCTTTAATAATCTCTATAAATAGGCAGCAATATTAGTAATAAAATTCAAAAAATTAGTAATTTTGCAATATAAACTATTCATAACCTATATGGAATTTATTATTATTCTATTT